>OIZI01000038.1_pt1 | contig 72843 bp, 65 predicted proteins | sample 1588441 | NCBI WGS metagenome assembly OIZI01 (sample SAMN03283284) | human gut metagenome | biome: human-associated habitat; material: feces | host: Homo sapiens | place: Peru | collected 2012 | reverse complement strand
GAGCGGTTTTTATCCTTTTGGCGATGCCACCGACCTCGTAAGAGGGCGGCGTTAGGGGTGTGGTGTGGCTGATTCAAGCCTCAGCTTGAAATCAGACATGCCACAGCGCTAACGACAGGTGCGAAGCACTGGCATCGCTAAAAGGTTGTTTTTATGTTTTTGTTTCAGTCCCCCAGTATTTACCCATTGAACCATAAAACCACGAGTTTTTCCACACATCGGTATGTAACAGCAAAAGCAGACTGCTACGCCATGAGGAGGGGGGTGCTGTCTGCTTTCGTGGTTATTTCCTATGGTTTCCCTCCTATTCGTTGATCATTCGCCAGTATGGGTGTCCGAAAAGGGAGTAAATGTGCGTGTCGCGGAAGCCGAGTGCCTCGTAAAGGTGCTTCGCTCCTTGGTTGTCGGGAGAGCAAGCCAAAATCGCAGGGCGGCCCAATGATTTCGCATAGTCGATACGCGATTGCATAAGCATACGAGCCACACCCTTGCCACGGCATGAAGGCATCACAGCAAGGCTATCGAGGTAGTATTCGCCTGCCTGTGTTTCGGAGTCCATCTTTTCGGGGTCGAACGAGCCTTTAATCAATGCCGACAACATGTCGAATGTCACATCACGCCTTTGCGCGTAGTCATCGCCAGCGTATGCCACAATCGCGCCCACCAACGTGCCGTCGCTTTTTGTGGCGACGGTCACATGGTGCCATGTGTAAAGTGTATCGGGGTGGCGCACCACCGATTCTATCATTTCGATTCGCTCACGTCGCGATTCGGGAATCTGATTTCCTGCTTTCTCATACTGTTCCATGATGTCGTCGTCGAGTGCTTCAGCAACGACCATTGCCACAAATAGTGCGTCTTCCTCTGTGGCTGGGCGTAATAAAATCTTTTCGTCCATATTAAAAAATAAAAAGTGATTATATCATACAAATATAAGCATTTATTTCCTCACACACCACCCCTGCAAGCAAGAAAGTGTACCTCACACAAAACATAGCGCCTCGAAGATTCGTTACTTCGAGGCGCAATATTCTTTTATGTGTGTAGCGTTACGGATATTGGAGTCCGCGCAGCTTGAATTGTTCGGCATCGAGGTCTTTCAACCCACAATCGTCTAATGGACGGTATTCATCATGGTCGTTGACATAAAGGCGAGGCTTTTGTTCAAACGCCTTGTTGCTCACTGCAGCATCAGCCTTAAACTGGCTGGTGGAGATACCGCCAAGGTCGAGCATCGTGTGGAAAGTGACACGGTTGGTGGCAATAGGTTTTTTCTGGTTTGCCACAAGAGTTTCCCACTTTTCGGGGAATGCCGATTTGAATTCCGACGAAGCCCACAGGATAAACGGCACACGAAGTTGGTAATAAGTTGGAATAGGCGATGAGTGAAGGAAGCGCTGGCGTGAATCATCGAAAATGTCCTCTCCATGGTCACTCACATAGCACATAGCCGCCGACATGTGCGTATCTTTCAGCGCATTGATTACGCCTGCAAGCAAAATATCGGTCTCACGAATACTATTATCGTAGGCGTTTACCATATTCAAGCGGTATTTGTTGCTTGCCGATGGAATTTCGTCAGGCGTATAGTATGCACCCTTTCTATCGTAGCGGTCGTAGTAGTTGAAGTGTGAGCCGTAGCAGTGAAGCAACACAAACAGTTTGCCACTCTTGTGCTTAGCCAAGTGCTTTTTCAATTCCACCACCAGCGCATTATCAGGCAACTGCGCCATCAGGGGCAAATTGTCCTTGAGGTTGTGCACCTCGTCGGCTTCGCAACCGAGGAAGTCGATAATGGAGTGATTACGACGTTGGCAACTCAAAAACAGTGTGGAATAGCCAGCCTCCTTAAATGCCGTAACAATGCCCTTTTTATAGTAAATACCGTTGAAATCGTCTTCACTACCTACTGGGGTGAGCAATAGCGGCACACTTTTATGTGTGGTGTTGCTCATGGTGATAGCATCGTAGTATGCCACCACATCTTTACCCATTGCGCCAAGCAGCGGAGTGGTGTTGCGCTGATAACCATAAATACCGAAGTTGTCGGCACGGGCAGTTTCGCCCACAATCAGCACATACACTTCCGGAATGCTATCGGGGTGGGTGCAAGTGGCATTGTATGTGAAATCTTTCACATTCTTGTCGTAATTGAATGTCTTTGTGGCTCGGTCAATCGACAATGCCAAGTTGTAGCAAGCATTCACTGGAAAGATGTCGTCTTCCATCGCAAATTTCTTATCCACAGCGTAGGCAACGCCGATAAGCACCACGCCCAATGCTATCACGCCATACGCAATTTTGCGTTGCAGTTTACGGAATGTGGGTTGAAGTATCTCCTTGTTCAAAATCGACAGCACTGCCACAACCATGCCTGCAACATAAACCACTACCACAAACAGCACTGCTGGGAGCAAGTTGGAGAGCAGTTCGGTGGTTTCGGTCGGGTTGGTGGTGGTGAGGTTCAGGAACATGTCAACCGCAATGGGCGATTCTCCGTAAAGATAGAGCAGCACAATCTGGAATGCATCGAGAAACACGAAGAAGAACAGCCACCAAAACATTTTGCCGGGCTTCGAACTGAGCGTGAACGCCAACCAATACAACCCTAACGGAAACACGATTCCCGCTATACGAACTATTGTTGAGGTGGACTCGGTGAAAAACATCATCACATTTGGCAATATCAACATTGCCAAAAATGTCCAAAACACAATCTGCTGATTCTTAAATATGTCAAGAATTTTCTTAAAACGCTTCATTTAAACTAAACATAAAACCGGTTTGACCCGACTTGCCAATGCCGTAATCCAACCTAATATTCATACGCCTACGAAAGGCAAAACGATAACCAATACCAAAATTGGGCAATATGTGCTTAAAACCGTCCATATTGTGGAACACATTGCCCACACCAGCCCAAAGCACCATGCCATGTCGGCCCCAAATGTGCTGGCGCAATTCCACTTGGGCATTAATCATGTGCTTGTCGCGGTAGCGACCTAAGTAATAGCCTCTCATGCGGTGTGTGTCGCCCAAAAGTGCCATCTTCGCCCACGATGGATTACCGAAGTTAAACAATGCCCAAAAGTCGATGGCAAGCGTGCAGTCGCGCCACAGCGGACGGTAGTAGTTTGCCCTTACGTCGGTGGTTGAGAATGCGTAGCGATTCCACAGGAATTTCGGGAAAAAAGTTTGTGCCACATACAAATAGGCTCCCGTCTTGGCATCGGTAATCATATCGCGTGTGTCATACTCCAGAGCACAGCCTGCACCATAATTGCGGAGCACCAGTTCCTGTCCTTGCAGCAATTCTGGGCGTGCTATCGTGTCGCTGTTCGCATAATCCCACTGAAGTATCGGGCCAAATCTGAGGTTGTCGGCAATGCTGAAAAGCAACTCGGCATCAATATTTGCCAAATACTTTTTCTGCATCGTTTTGTTGGCTGAGTTGTTGCCATTCTCATATCCCATGCCCCAAAAGTAAAGTGGCTGATACTCAAATGTTACTTTGGTAATCAATCGCATGTTGTTTGGGAAAAGGATATTTCCTGCAAAATTCAAATCCCAGAAATTTTTCGTCGTGTAGGTGGCAGAGAGTTGCGCATTGGAAAGTTGGCTCAAACTGTCGCAGCCATTCAGCCTCATCGACGCTGCGCCTACAACCGACAATGCCAATCCCGAAACTGAATCGAAGTGAGGTCCACCCAATATGCTGAATGTGCTGGTGCTTTGAGCATCGCCACCATCAAGCGAGAAATAGTCGAGAACTTTGCGCACGAACGACTTCTTCACTGGCACCAACGATGCGCTGTCAGTCACAAGCCCAACAGAGTCGGGGGCAATGGTAACTGCACCATTTCCCTGCACTGCCGCTAACACCAACATCATCGATACGAGAATATATTTCATGTATTGTCTCTTGTGAAAAATAACAATCCGGAATCACTCAGTTCCCTACATAAAAGTAAAAATCGTTGCAAAGATAAGAATTTTTAAGGCAAAAATCATCAACAACCTTTCAGAAAAAGCGAAATAAGAAAATTTATCCGTAATTTTGTACTTCGTTTTGTTTTCTACATCTATGAAATTAAAAGACAACACTTATTTTCAACTGTTTTCCACTTTTTTCAAAATCGGAAGCTTCACCTTTGGCGGTGGCTGGGCTATGATTTCCATTATCCAGCGCGAGGTGGTGGAGAAGCACCATTGGATTAAGCAAGAGGAATTCCTCGATTTGCTGGCCATCGCGCAGTCGATGCCAGGCATTCTTGCCGTGAATATCAGCACGGTAATTGGCGACAGGCTGAAAGGCGTGAAGGGCAGTCTGGCTGCGGCGTTGGGCACCATTCTCCCCTCTTTTGTCATCATTCTGATGATTGCCATTTTCCTCACTCCCGACGCTATTAAAAACGACCCTACCCTCACCGCTATTTTCAAGGGCATTCGTCCTGCGGTGGTGGCGCTTATTATTGCGCCAGTGATTACCACGGCTAAATCGGCGGGCATCAATCTCAAGACGGTGTTCATACCTGTGGCAGTGGCTTTGCTCATTTATTCAGGCTTGCCCATCATTTCCAATCCGGTGATTTTCATTTTCATCGGTGCCATAGGTGGTTACCTCTATTTCACCCACACTCAAATGCAGAAAAGAAAGGAGGAAAAGGCATGATCACCACTTACCTCCGCCTCATTTGGGCATATCTTCAAATCGGTTTGTTCGGCTTCGGTGGCGGATATGCGATGCTGTCGCTCATTCAAGGGCTGGTGGTGGGAAAAGACTGGTGCCCACAAATCACCGCACAAACCTTCACCGACATCGTGGCTATCTCGCAAATGACACCTGGTCCGATTGGCATCAACAGTGCCACCTACATTGGCTATGTGGCCACAGGCAGCGTGCTGGGGTCTATCGTTGCCACTTTCACGGTGGTGCTTCCTCCTTTCATTTTGGTGCTGTATGCCAGCCACTTCATCGCACGCCATCAGGAGAGTGCTATCATCAAGGGCTCGTTTATGGGGCTTCGCCCCGTGGTGGTGGGATTGATTGCCTCGGCTGCGCTGCTCCTAATGAACAAGGAAAACTTCGGCGACACTTCCATCGATGTCATAAAAAGTGTGGCTATCTGCTTGGCTTCGCTCGGCACTGTTTATTTCACTAAGATTCACCCGATTCTGGTCATTGTTGTGGCTGGAATTATCGGCTATTTCATTTTTTAGATTTTTTCATGAACTACAACGATACTATCAATTTCCTATTCTGCCAGCTGCCTGCTTTCGAGCGTCAAGGTGGCGCTGGCTACAAACCCGGACTTCAAACAAGCCAAGACTTAGACGATATGGTGGGCAACCCTCACCGCTCCTACAAGTGCATTCATGTGGCTGGCACCAACGGCAAAGGTTCCACAACCCACCTGTTAGCGAGCATTCTGCAGGAGCAGGGCTACAAGGTGGGATTATACACTTCTCCGCACATTGTGGATTTCAGGGAACGAATCCGTGTGAACGGCGAAAAAATCAGCAAAGAGGCTGTGGTCGATTTCACCGAGCGTTTTCTGAAGTCGGGCTATCAAGGGCACCCCTCTTTTTTTGAGCTCACCTCTACCATGGCGTTTGAATACTTCAAAATGCAGCATGTGGATTACGCCATTATTGAGGTGGGACTGGGTGGCAGGCTCGATAGCACCAATATCATCACTCCCATTCTGAGCATTATCACCAACATTTCAATCGACCACACGCAATTCTTGGGCAGCACTCCTGCACAAATCGCTTCCGAAAAAGCAGGTATTATCAAAGAGGGTGTTCCTGTGGTGATTGGCGAGGCTGAAAGCGAAGTGCGCACCACATTCGAGAATAAAGCTGTGGAAATGAACGCACCTATCACATTTGCCTCCGACTGCTCCACCATATTAAATGCGCATTGCGAAAATGGCCACTGCCACATCAATTCGCGGCCATACGGAACACTTATCAACGAACTGGGCGGTGAATACCAAATCAAAAACAGCGCCACTGTGCTCACCGCACTTCAAGCGCTGAAAGACGGTGGAATACAAATCAGCGACGATGCCGTGAAAGCAGGATTTGCCCATGTGATTGAAAACACAGGGCTGATAGGCAGATGGCAAACCATCAGCACCAATCCTCGTATCATCTGCGATTCTGGGCATAATGTGGGGGCTTTCACTCAAATCACCCATCAACTGCAAAACGAGAATTACGACACCCTGCACATGGTGATGGGCTTCATGGCAGATAAAGATGTGGATCATGTGTTGGCAATGCTGCCCAAAGATGCCATCTACTATTTCACGCAAGCCGATTCGCCACGCGCAATGACCGCCGACCAACTGCTTCAGAAAGCCACCTCACACGGTTTGCACGGCAAGTCCTACCCCACTGTGGCTGAAGCCAAAAGTGCCGCCATCACCGCTGCCACCACCACCGACCTCATCTACATCGGTGGCAGCATGTACATCCTCGCCGAAGCCCTAAAATAACCTCTCCACAAAAAAGCAAAAAATCAGCCCCCGCAGAATACGAAAGCGCTTTCTGCGAGGGCTGTGTGTATATTAAAATGGAGCGGCTGCTTAATCCAGCACCGCAATCACGTCGAATTGAATGAGAGTGTTTTGCGGTATCTCCTTCACTGCCATACTTGTGCGTGCAGGATATGGTTCCTTAAACTCTCTGGCATAGATTTCGTTCATCTCGCTAAACAGATACATTTCAGAAAGGATCACGGTGGTTTTCACCACATTATCGAGTGTGGCGCCAGCATCGGCAAGAATGTTGCGCACATTCTCAATCACCTGCATGGTCTGCGCTTGAATACCCTCTGGAATCAAACCAGTTTCGGGATTCACAGGCAGCTGACCAGAAACAAATACCATATTGCCCACCTTGATGGCGTTACTGTAAGCCCCAATCTCTTTCGGAGCATTCTTAGCTGACACTTTCTTTTTCATATCTTAAAGGAGTATATTTTTAAAAGGAAAAAACAGTACGGTTATAAGCCGGGTTATGTAGCCGCAATAAAGCGACCGTCTGTCATTTATCTGTCCGACATGTTGCCATGCCGATATAGCAGTCTACCCCTCGACAATGGGCGAGCAACCCTTGAATGCCGATATACTTGACCTTGCAACTCACAGGTAGTGCGGCACACCATGTCACCACAGTGCCCGGTGAGCTCTTACCTCACCTTTTCACCCTTACCCACACCGAAATGCGGGCGGTAGTTTTCTGTCACCTTAACCCCAAAGTCACCCCCAGCTTCCCGTTAAGAAGTGTGATGCTCTATGTTGCCCGGACTTTCCTCTCGATATTCCCCGCCGAAGCAAGGAAACACGAGCGACAGACCACCATACTGTTTTATCGGCACAAAGATAACACTTTTTTCCGAATCACCGACCAAACCGCCCCACTTTCCAATCAAAGAGGCCACATCCACCTCGCGAGCCGTCCGACAAAAGTGACAATGTTTTTCGCCAAAGTCAAACATACCCCACCACAGGCATCTAACATCTAATTTCTCAAAAAAGCACGAATGGCTTTCAGCGGAATGCCTAAGTTGAAATTGTCGCTTCGAGCGTATTTTGCAAAATTAACAGCCACGAGTTCACCCTTGGCATTAAGCACGGGGCTACCACTCGAACCTTGCACCGTGGCAATATCATACAGCACTCGTTCGCCGTCGGGCTGCTGAGTCACAGCACCCTTAGTGAGTTGCGAAAGAATGCCCTTTTTCGTATATCCCAATTCCACGCCAGCGTTGTAGCCAATCATATAAAGTGCATCGCCAATCGCCAAATTATCTTCTGCCTCAAACGGATTAAACACATAAGCACCCGATGGCGTAACTTCACGGGTGAGCTTCAGCAAAGCCAAGTCCACTTCCTGTGCGCCAGCCGTGCGCACCACCCGACATGGGTGCCTCTTCAAGAATTCATTCTCGCTTTTCGGACTCGAACCCTCCAGCGCAATGCCCAACTCACACACAGGGTTGATTTCAATTCCACGTGGGTCTTTGATTTGCTCAAGCATTTCCACTGCATTTTGCGCCTCTTCGTATTCCTGTTCCATCTGCTTAGCGGCAGCCACGAGTTCTTGCAGGCGCTCTTCGTCGGTAGTCACCAAGTCGCCATATTCATCATATCCCACAATCGAATTTGCTTCTGCCTCGGCTTGCGCATACGCATTGCGAAGCTCCTCCATATATGCGCCAGCACGCTGTTGCAAAGCCGACATGATGGCAGTAAAATTCTTCTTCACCAAATCCCTGTCGATTGGAGGCGAAGCCACATGCCTATTGGTAAGCAGCCCGCCCTTCTCGTCGATGAAGAACGCTGTACCGTAACTCACAGCCGGATTCTTCTTCACTTCCTTCACATCTTCAGTAAAGTTCTGTATATTCCCGTCTTCGTCAAGCCCGGTAAAATACAGCGTGTAGCCAGTTGGCAGCTTCATCTCATAGTAATACTTATTAATCACCATCACCACACCCGACTTCTGCTCATCGTACAACTGCTCCGGCTTCTTGCAAGCACAAAGCAGCACCGCAACCAACACGCTCAAAAACAATATCTTTTTCATAATCAAAGTTTCTTTTCCGTAATCAATGTATATTTTCCGTAATTCAAACACACAAGCCAAAATACACATCCCACAAATTTAACAATTTTTCCCCACAAAATTTCCATTTTTCTGCGAAGAATAGAAATTCACTAATCCGTAATAAATGAATGTGAGGTACAGGAAAGGTTCATATTATTCGTGGGGAGAGGTCACCCAATCAATGCCTAACCAATCAGCAAGATTCACCGATTGAATATGCCCACTTCCCTCTTGCCATACGAAAGCGAAGCCCTCATACTCCTTCGGCACACGCAATCTGGTGCCAGCTGCCGCCAGTTTGCTCCATTGCGGCCTGCCATAGTCATACGATTCTCGGTCAAGAATCACCTGCTTGTTCACATAGTCGAAACGATAAAACCCGCCACCCAAACACCAATCGTCGGGCCACAACAAATCGCGATGCAATTTCACATCACCCATTCTCAAATATCCTTTACTCGTGATTACAAATTTCCAAGCCATACTCAATCATAATTATATCAGTAACAAAATTACAAAAAATCGCCCATTTTCTCACAAAAACCTCAAAACGCCCTTACAGCGCCCCCATAGTTTGGAATTTTTAATAATTTTTCATTTTCGCCGCACCTCTTTGACTATCATTTAATTAACCACTCAAGCACGATTTCTATCTGAAAAAACGAAAATTTTTGTTACGGAAAAATTTGGTGGGTTAAATAAAAATGTCTAACTTTGCACCCGTCAAACGATAACACAGTCGCCAAATGACACTGGAGAGATGGCGGAGTGGTCGATCGCGGCGGTCTTGAAAACCGTTGAACTGAGAGGTTCCGGGGGTTCGAATCCCTCTCTCTCCGCAAAGTCAAGCCTAATCAACTGAAATTTAGTTGGTTAGGCTTAATAATTAAAAAGTCCGTGGACAGTACATGGACACCAAAAACGAACATGTATCAACCATCAGGAATATCAGCGACAACTTTAAGTATTAAAAATGCTTAAAAAGTTAAAGCAGATATGCCAAAAAAAAATTTGCCTACCGGGCGCAAATCCAATTGTCTTTCTTCTTTAATGCGCTTCTCTTGGCCGAAACTGCACAAGGGCAAGCGGTGGTTTGTTGATTTCTTTGCGTTTGATCCAGCGACTCAAACGATGCGAAGAAAGAAATACTTTATTCCCGAAAGCCTCAAACAAACCGAGAAGAGCAAGCGTGCGGCTGAAACAATCAAGACACTCACAGACAGGTTGCAAAAAGGATGGAATCCGTGGATTGCAGAGGGTGACAGCCGCGGCTTCACTGAGATTGACAAGGTTATTGACCGATATATAGATTATGTCGGCAAGTCCGACCGTGCCAAGACCAGGCACTCATACAGCTCGAGGGTGAATATCTTGAAGGAATATATCGCCTCGATGCCGATACCAATTCGGTACGTCTACCAGTACACGACCGAGTTTGTGTCGGGGTTCCTCGATTACATATATCTTGACAGAGATTGCGGAGCGAGGACCAGGAATAATTATCGAGGGTGGTGCAGTTCCTTCGCCGAGTGGCTTGTAGAGCGAAAATATATCGACGACAACCCTGTTTCAGTAATTCATAAAGTCAAGGAACAGCCAAAGAAAAGGAAAGACCTTTCCGACGAGATGCTTTTGCGTATGAAAGATCATCTCGGCGCAACCGACAAATTCTTCCTCTTGGCTTGTATGATGGAGTATTATACATTCATCAGACCGACTGAACTGAGCAACATCAAAATAAAGGACTTCTCGATAATGAAGCAGACAGTGTTCGTGTCGGGAGAGATTTCCAAAAACAAGAGAGACGACAATGTCGGGTTGAATGCCACCATCATAAAACTTATGCTGGATCTGCACGTCTTCGATTGCCCCGGCGAGTTCTATTTGTTCGGCAAAAACTTCAAGCCGTCAGAGAAGAGAGCTGGGCCAGACCAGTTCAACAAGCGATGGGTGAAGATGCGAGTCGCACTTGGATGGAGCGATGAATACCAGTTTTATTCGCTCAAGGATTCGGGCATCCGTGATTTGGCGAATGACGCAGGCATTGTGGTGGCTCGAGATCAAGCAAGGCACACAGATGTTTCCACCACAAACAAATATCTTCGTGGACACGACTCGACTGTCCACGAAGAAACAAAAGTTTTCAAGGGTAGCCTCGGCTAATCCTCGACGGGATAGAAAACGCCCTTTAATAACTGCGACATTCCCTGCTCGGTGAAAGTCGCGGTTATTTTTTCGCAAAGATATTTCTTACCGTTGACAAAGAACAAGGCACGGACATCGGGAATTGTGTCTGCCAAGAACTTGAAGTTCGTCTTTTGCTTTGGGTCAATCTTGTAGGCGAAATGACGGCTGACAATCTTGCGGTCGTTCAGACGCAGTGAAAAATGAGGAAGGAAGTAGTTGCTCCAATCGTCATTGATTACTATGTTTTCGACGTGTGGATATGGAGGTGTAGTCGCTCCGGCAGACATTGCACCGTCCCACCAACCGATATAAATGCGGTCGTAATACTCAGATTTCTTTGTAGACTCCCCGACAGCGAGCGATTGAGTCGGCAATGTTTGGGCGAAATAATTGTTGCGCTGTTCAAACCATTCGTCGCTTAATGGCTCGGGACCATCACGAAGCGAAGAATATGAAGTGCTTTCCTCATCATACCCACCAAACGACAGGAACAGGGCGAAGCCAAAAGTGTCATCTGTGTAGTCGATGCAAGCAGGGACGAATTCGATTTCGTTCTGCTGCGCATCGTCGGAGTCATCAACGATTTTAGGGCCAAGAAGATTTACCGGCTGCAGCACGCATTTGTAAATCCATCGTTTTAATTTTTTTACGATACCCACATAGCCGTCCTGCACTCGGCTGACGGTACGGATGATGAAGTATGTGTCTACATCTGCGGCATACAGCAGACGGTTCATGTTGGAGTCTCGCATATTGTTTCCGTTCCACGAGGCGAGCCATTTATTTTCCGAAAGCAACTGCGTAAGCGTATCATAATGCTTGGCGTTATTCTGCCATCCCTTAACGAACCAGTCGCAAGAATAATATTTCCACATCTGATGAGAGCAATCCTTATAAGCAAGGTTGACCGCTTCGACGTAGTTGCATCGGTCGTTCTCGACCTTGACCTCTGTCGAATGGTCTTCGACAACATTGTCGAGAGCCACCGGTCGTTTAGACCTGACAAGGTCCTGGGAGAAGGCGAATGAGATTGTCTTTCCCCTGTGGTCAATGTCAAACTCACATCCCAGCAAAAGCTCGAGCTTCGAGAAGTATTCCTCGACGGACCAGTGAGGCAAAGCAGCCGCATAGCCAGAAATGTCCCACGAATAAGGCAAAGCGTTGCAGATGAGCAAGAACTTATATTCTTCTTTCGCTTCCCAAGCGGAGAAGTCGTAGGAATAACCAACGGTTTCGCATATCTGCTTTGTGATATAAAGCAGATATGGCATCCACGACAGACCGTAAGTGCCCGAGTGCCATTTGAAGTATGATTTAGAAACTAAATTCCCTTGCTCGTCTTTCACCTCGGGCACGTATTCGGCGCAGTTCTGAATATTGCCCGATGCGTCATTCACCCATGGGAGAGCGACAGCGTTCTCTCCGAACTGCAAACCCTTCCAGGCGTTTGCCGGAGTGATGTCGACAGAGGTCGACGCAGGAGATCCGAGGTCAAGTTCGTTGATATAAATTTTGTCGAAGGACTTGTCGAAATTCTGTTCGGATCTGCCGTCGAGAAACTGAGTCTTGACTTCCGACTCGGTTATCTCGACAATGGTGACACAGCCGAACTTGCTAAAAGTCCGGTCTCTTATCTCGCAATCGAATATGAGTTTTTGAGCGAGAACATCCTTTCGGTTGACGTGTCCGAAAATCCTTTGGTTCTCTGGACAGTTCCGCAGCGGGAATGTGATAGTCAGCGTGTAGCCGTCTGCTCCACTGAACAGACGGTTTTCGCAGACATAATCGAATGATGTGCCTTGCTTCAGCACAGCCGGAAGGTTATGGATATAGATTTGCATCACTTCTTTGTTTTAGGTGATTTATTCTTCATCAGGCGTTCGTATTTTTCACGAGCCTGCTGCATACCATAGTCGCCGCTCTCGGAGTTAACCGTGACAAACGGCTCGTCGAGACGGTCATTGAGGCGAGTCACAGCATCAGCCATTCGCTGTGATGCACCGGCATTCACAAGGATGGATGCGGCTGCTCTGTCATCAGGATCAGCCGATATGGTGCGTGTTGCAGTAGCCGTGACATCGGAAGTGCGGAAAGATCCTATTGTGTTGGTTCTTTGCGCATAGTCGAGGGCTTCGATGAAGGGGCGAGTCGTAGGATTTTTTGTCAATCTCTGAGAAGCGACCCACTCCCCAGCGTGGACGATCCCGACGGGCTTGTCCTTATCGCCATCGGGAGTGAAGCCACCTTCGGAGTAGCCTTGGGCTTCGGATGCCTGCTGTTGTTTTTTGATGGCTGCAATCTGCAATGCACCTGCGGCCAGAGCCATGCCGGCAGCGATAGGTGCCAGCACCCATCCCGTAACGGGTATGGCAGCCGCAGAAGAATAAGCCGATATAGCGCCTTGCGCAGTCTGTGCAATCGCTTGTATCACTTGCATAGCGAACATCTTGCGGTTCGCTTCCTTTTTAGCCTTGGCGATTTCCTTTTCCTTATCCTTTTCGAGTTTGGCAACCTTGTAGGAATTGCCCTCGGCACGGGATATTTCGGCATCGTACCGCTTGTTAATGGCGGCAGTCTGTATCTCCAAATCGGCTTGCATCAGCGAAGAAAGCTGGGTAAATATCGCCGACATTCCCGAAACGAGAGTGTCGAGCGTGCCGGTCAAGGCTTTACCACCGTCGCCATTAAGCCATTCAATGGACTTTGCGATGCCTTTTTCCATTGCCTTGCGAGTGTCTTCCTCTGCAAGCAAGCCATATTTCTTCTGGAGAGCGAATTTCGCTTTTTGAAACATTTCCTCGATATACAAGCGGTCTTCCATACTGTCTTCGGCGGCAGCCATTTCAGCATCATATATCTCCGTAAGCATAGCAAGGTCAGCCTCATATTTGGCTTGACGCTCCGAGGGAGTGTCGCCAAAATATTCAGACATCATCTTTTCATACTGCTTCTCGAGGCGTTCCCTTTCCTTTTGTTTCCTCTCCATTTGGGAGATTAGAAGATCCTGCAAACGGGCTTCCGCAGCAGCCCTCTCTGCGGTTCCCTCCTTGTGTATGGAAACAAGACGCTGCTGATGCTCGATTTCGAGTCGTTCCATCGCCTCGTCATACGTTGACTTAGAATATTCGCCATCGAGATAACGCTGTCTCGCGAGCGCCATTTCTTCGTCATAAAGGTTCTTTTCAAGGTCAATCGATTCGGCTGTCGACTGCTCTTCGAGTTTTTTGGCAGACTCTGCATAATCCGCTTCGAAGCCGAGCCTTTCCGTTGCGCTCAAATCGGTATGCTCCAACAACTTCCCATAATAGTCGACGGCTATTTGGTCCATTGTCTTTGTATAGGAGAGATAATCCTTTTTACCAGTGGCGTATGCAATTCGGTTCAAAGCCTCTTGCTGTTCTCTCCATTGCTTTTCAGCGGCAAACCTGTCGGGCTGGGTATTAGAGCCACCTGTGCCACCACCTGTGCCACCGCCGCCTGTGCCACCGCCACCTGTGCCACCACCGCCACCTCCACCAGTTTTTTCAGGAGCCGTGGCCTCATCTCTCTGCAAGGCATCTCCATAATTATTCAAGATATATTCACGGCGACGACCGAGAGTGGCAATTTTGTTATCGACAGATTGAATTTCCCTATCAATGGCTGCTATTCTTTGTGAAGCCCCGGTCGTAGTTGCCGCTCCGCCACCGGCACCTGGTGCCGTGCCAGTGGTCGAGATGTTAGTTCCAGGGTGATACGATGCGCCTTTCGTCACCAAAGCCTGTTCTCTCCCTCGTTCAACATTCAGGTCATCTTTCTGCACAAGGAGTTGAGCACGCTGCTTACCGATGTCTCTCAACACATCTTTGGCGCCTTCAAGTTCGTATTTTTTGCGCAAACTTTCGAGGTAAGCATCAAGTGCTTTCTTGTTAGCACGATACTTTCCGGTAGTTGCGTCAAGTTGGGCATTATAGTTAGGAATAATCGAATTAAGTTTCTGAATAGCCTGATGTCGTTCACCGAGCGACAGTTTCTCGTTTTGAGCAGCCTTAACCAAAAGGTCTATTTTAGTCTGCTCATCAACAAGTTTATCAGAAGCGTCTTGTCTGATTTTATTCAAATCCTTTTGCATCTGTGCGGCTTCTGACTGCTTGCGTATGAGCGTGGTGAGACCCACGACCACAGCCGTAATGGCAGCGATGGCGAATCCCCACGGATTGATTTTAAGCATTGCTGCCAACAACTTAATATCTTGGGTCAACCTGTGCGTATTACGGGAGCATAAAGCCAAAACAACGTTCCACGCTTGTTGAACCACCATCCAGCCATAAGTAGCACCTTTGACGATGGCAGTCCAAGCGGCTAACGATTTTGTCTTGATAACAGCAATATTAACAACCACATTATAGGCTGCAATAGCCACAGCTATTTCAACGAGTTGTACATAGTATTTGATTGTAAAGTCGATTAGCAACGACATAACTCTCATAATAGCCGAGGCCGAAGAAATGGCGTAACGCATAACCGGCAGGAGTTTCTGCCCGAGGGCAACGGCGAGTTCGTTAAATCTATTTTTCGCCTTATCGAGACCAGCCTGTACGGTATTGTTCTGCACATTAAACTCTTCGGTTACAGAAGTGGCTTCCTCGAAGGCTTGATTTGCGACCTCTTGCTGTGACCTTACCTCTTGGATATTTTCAGCCAAGGTTGCGAGAGCTGCGACGGCTCTCGCACCATTCTCGCCCATTTCCTTGAATATGGGGGCAGTGTCTTTAAGACCGCCTTTGGCGTTAAGCGTTTCGGACAGAACCATTAACGCCTCGTTTGCATCGGTTCTGACAAGTTCTGTGAAATATTGGATGTCAATGCCGGCGGCTTTCGCATACTTGGCAGGATCCTGATACATTCTCGTGATGACCTGCGAAATGGCTGTTGCCGATGCCTCGACCTGCTGACCTTTGGAGTCGAGAACAGCGGCAATACCCATAATCTGTTGCACAGTCATTCCTGCCTGCGCACCTACACCGCCCAATCGGCTTGCAAAATCTGCAAGATAAGGAGCCGAAGCGGCGCAGTTCTGCGACAGTTCGTTTATCACAGAGCCGACAGAAAGGAGAGCCTTTTCGGTCCCGAGGCGTTCCTCATCGCCAAAAATTTGAGTTAGTTTCGAGATTTGCAATGTAGCACCATCGCCGAGGTCGTCGAGGGCCACATTGATTTGGTCGGCAGCGCGAACGAAGCCGAGGACATCATCTTTCGATTGTTTGCCGAGACGGCCTGCCTCCTGGGCGAGCCGATTAAGTTCCTCTCTCGACGAGCGAGTGTCAATTTTCTTAAACTCCTCGTTCAGTTCCTCGACCTGCTCCGCAGTCATACCCGTAAACTTGCGGACATTCGCCATTTCCTGCTCCATTTCAGCGTAGGCATTGACGGCTTTTTTACCAGTCATCACAATACCGGTAAAGGCACCGAGAGCAGCAATGATAGTAGTCTGCCACGAGTTCATCAGCCTGGTAATCTTTTGCCAGCGTGTCTCGTGTGCGGCAAGTTCCGAATTAACCTGCGCAAGGACAGTCTTGACCTTGCGGATTTTCTCGGTCTGTTCGTCCCAGGCACGACTGCCTCGCTCGATGTTTTGAAGTTGTTTCTCCAACGAGCGGAGGGTCGCTTTCAGTTCTTTAGGTGTAGCCGTGTCGAGGCGATGCATAACATCATTGACGTTCTGCGTTGCATCTTGGACATTCTTTATTTCACGGCGGACTTTCTTAAGTTCCTTTTCCCATTTAGCGCAACTCGCCTTGTCTCCCTCCTTTGCCGCCTTGGCAATGGCGTCGCGAAGGTCTTCAGCACGTTGCTTAAGTCTTGCCAGTTGGTTCTCGGGTTGCTGACCATTGGCTACGAGGTCAATTCTCGCTGTAGAATTAAAATCGCTCATAATTGCTGAATTTTTCAGCAAAAATGAGCGTTATAAATCGATTATTAAAAGACAGGAAAAGGGTTACTTGGCTTTCTTTGCTTTGGATTTAGACGCACCAATCCCGCAAATTATAGCGGAAAGAGCGACAAAACCGACGAGCAGCCAATCGAGAGAGGACATTTCAGAAAAGACGATGCAGAGCAGAGCCAGCACCACGAAAAGCACAAATCCTATAAAAAGACCAATCAGTATCATAACCTATTATTATAACGCAAATTTAAGGACAATTATCGAAATATCCAAATTTTGACCTAAAAATCTGGAAATCAAAGGCTCGTCAGAAGAAAAATCGAGCCGTTTTTCACCAATTTTTAAGATTTTCCAGCCTTCGCACGGCAGTACGGCTGAAAATCAACATTTTAGGGGTTGCAAGGGGAAATTTTTCCCCTTGTTTCCGTCGGAAGCCCCCCCGACCGCCCTGTGGCTTGCGACCGCCTCACCCTCTTTTACCCCTGCGGAATATGTTAACAAGTATTAATTTTCGTAAAGAGAGTGCGGTTTCGGCTGACCGACACCGACACCACCCTCCCCCTCGGCTCTGCGATGTGCGGTAAACACTCACCGTGAGATTGCAAAGGCTCCTGCCTCTGCAATGCACGGTACAACTCTATGGCACGCTGGGTATTGGCAAATCGGGTATTGAGCGCAGTGCGTGCGGTGCGGGTCGATTCAGGCTGACAGTGTGATATGGAATCACTCCATCGAAGCCGACAGACGCAGGAAAAGCTCGAAGCGTGCAATTTACTTGTGCGCCTGGAGCTGTGTCGACCTCGACGGAGCAATGATGCCATGCAAATCACTCTGTCCGACTGTGCGAACCGCACAGCCTAAGCCAAGCGATGTGAGTCCGATGCCAATGCCCAGCGTGGGGCGTGGGGTGGGCATATAAAAAAAACGGAAGCGCCCACCTGCAAGATGGGCGCCCCTTCCTATTTCCTCTTAAAGTAGGCAATGGCAGCCACAAGTATCAAGGCTGTCAGTATTGCCGTAACAAAGACCCACGTCAGGTCGGGAGGCTTCGCGACTGCTGTGGTGTCTGCCGTAGACGCAGCACTCTCTGAATTTTCAGTGTGTGCTGCCGAAACAGATGTGGACAGTGAATCATTCCTGGAATGAATCTCTGTACTACCCATGTTATCGAGTGCAGCCTTTTTAGCAGTGATATGGATATAGCCTTTGGGCATATCCTTATCTCTGCGTTTAGGCGTTTCGGGCTGATAGGCAGTATCAGCCGGAGGCACTCGGTCGGCTATGAAGGGATAATCATAGATCCACATATCGAGGGAGTCAAGCACCAGTCTCAGCGAGTTAGCCATAGTGGCATCATAAGAAGATGATGTCTGCGACTCGCTGACGCTCGCAGAGTCGCACATAGTGGATGATGCCTGGCTCACATTCTTTGTGGTGTGGCAAGATGCGGATAGAATCGTCAACGCAAAGACGATGACAATATGGGCGAGACATCCTTTCACAGCGACTGCAAAAATTTAGTAAGACCTTCGACGATGGCCTCGGTAATCAATTCCCGGCCCTCGTCAGAAGTAAGTAGAGCGAGGTCGGATTTGTTGTCATAGAACATTGCCTCAATCAGGATGGCAGGGCATTTGGTGTTATCACACATCGCAAGCGACTGCGGCCAGCAATGTTCTGCCGGCACAAAACGATTACCTTGGAGGTTGCGCTTTGCTGCCGAGTCATAGACGAAGCGAGCGATGCGCTTAGATGTCTGCGAGGCTTTAAGTCCAACCATAACGCAGAAGCCCGAAGCATCGTGCCATTTACCATCGGCTCCGGCAGCATTCGAGTGAAAAGACACCGAAATGCAGTTGTGGGTGCCATACTTATCACAATACTTGTTGACCTCTTTGGTTCGCCAGTTGAGAGCAGCTTTGAGTTCTTTGCTCGTGCACATCTTGCCGGGAATAGACAAAGGCTCGTGTTTTTGAGTCCAAATCTCATCAACGAGGAAGCCTTTGTTGCGCATACGCGCAGCGACCTCCGTGCCAATCGAGCGATTCGACTCCCATTCATAGAATGAACGGTCAGGGCTACACTTGCCCGGGCAGTTGTTGCCGTGGCCGTAATCAAAAATCAAATGTTTTTCGTTTACCATAGAAATAAATTTTAAGATTTAGTGTTTTTGTCGTGGTCATTCATCAAGTCGTGTATGTATGACTTGAAGTCGGCGTAATACTTTGCACCGAGTACCGCCCCGACAAAGGTCAGGCATTCACCAAAGGCGATGAGCACCGAAGGGTGTATCTCGCCCATGGGCGGCATGATTAGGCCAGAAACGACCGTTAAGCAGCCTATGACCAGCACGATCATGGCCGCCCAAATTTGAACTTTGTGTTTGCTTCTTCTCTTGTCTTGTTCCATATTGATGAAATTTAAATTTGTCACAAAAATAAATTTCACATAGTGGACAAAAAAAGACAAGATTTATTCCTGGTAAACCGGACGAATAAATTTTGCGGCGAACTTATGCTTTTTGAGTTTGCGCCGCAGGTTGTAGAGGGGATTATATTTGCGCTTGATGATGAGCTTTGCGAATCGGTCTTGGAAATACACATATTTGCCCCATGTGGGGATTATCAATTCCATGCAGATGCGCCGACGCACCTTGTAGCTTTGGTAGTGTACCATCATGCCGATGTAGGAGTTGACCGATGCCCGCAAGGGTTCAAGCAGGGCGAGCCGCCCTTGCTCATCGGTGGATGCAGCCTTGGCATTGAACTCCATGACTCGCTGAATGAATTTGCCGCGAGTTCGGTTTGCGATGTAGATGCGGCCAGGCTTCAGCACGGCGCCGACCATCTTGGTGCCCTTTGTGTAGTGCTGAAGATATATCTTGTCAGGGTGCAGGGTGATCAGCAGTTCCTCTTTGAGGTACTGCTTCACTTCGGCGATGAGCTGCCTACCCTCTTCGAGGGAATGGACGAGCGTTCGCCAGTCGTCGACGAACAGGAGAAATTCAGGGTGCTTTTTGATGAACATCATCCAATACATAAACTGAGCGCCCTTGAAGTTGGCCCACAGTTGAGATGGTAGATTGCCTATCGGCAAGCCGTCCATGAAGAAAAGGCTTTTGCGCGGTGGAAGGGCGTCCCACATGCATTCGGGGCTTCGTCTGTAGTAGTTATCCTGGCACCGATGGAACAGTGTGCAGTGCATCATATAGAGGAGTGCGGCTTTGTCGTCGCCCTCATACTCGTCCATGATTAGCTGCTCGAGCAGCATCCACATGTGAGGCTTGTCGATGCTCATGAAGTAGTTGGCGAAGTCGCCCCCTACGATATAGCAATCTTGACGAGTATAATTTTCGGTAAAGTGGCGGATCATATCGTACATAGTTGTGACAGCCATAAGGCCGCCATAGCCCTTACGGCAGTTCATACTCATATCGCCGCTTTCCTTGATCCATTTCTCGGTGACAGGCTGGAAGCGGTCAGCTTCCCAATGGTGGGCGACACGGTCGCGGAATGCGCCAGCCCACACTTCCCGAAGCACCGGGTATGTGACCATGAAGCACATCGATGCGTGCGGCACGTAAGTTGCCGTTCGCATCTGTTCCCAGAGGTTGGCAAGGTCGCGAGCTGCGTGCCAACGGAACTTTATACAAGAAGGACTGGTTTTCTTGTTGCGTTCGCAACTAATCCAGGCCTCGATTACAGAAGAAAATGGTATGTCATAGACTACGGAGGTTATCGCGAGCGACGGCAAACCAGCAGCACCGGGGACGGGAGCCACGGCGCGGACTCTATAGGTAACAACCTTATAGCTGCTGGTCACGTAGCCGTAGTTCATAGATACGTACCAAGCACCGGCACTTGAATATTCTGTCGAGGACCAATACCAGTCCGACAAGATGAGCTGATTGGAGCCGAAGAAATAGGTCAAGATTGTGTTTATTTGCGGGCGGTACTTGTAGAGCAGCCACAGCTGACCGATGGCGGGAAGCGACCACTTTGTGGGGTCTTCATAGCCGCCGTCCGCAAATGTCGAAGCCTTGTAGGCGCGAGCCCTTTCAGCCGCAGGGAAAGATTGACTGTTGGCGATGCCGTAAGCGGTGATCAGATCTGTATTGGCCTCGCCGTCGATGTCATTAATCTGTCCTGTGGTACCCTCGCCATAGTTGTAGAGGTTGCGCACGTCCGACGAAGTCGGACCCCAAGGCATGGATGTGGTGTCGGAGTCTGAAAGGACATTGTCCTTTGAGATGATGAATTGCTGGCGTTCGGCTCGGATTTGGATGCCGAGTTTTACGAGGCTGGCCTTTTCCGATGCCGACATTGCCTCCCACTCTTCCTGAGAGTAGGCATTGTATTCGCCGTTGGTCTTTCTGAGCGTTGCCACGCGAAGGTCGAGCAAGCCGCCGTCCCATTTCATGTACTTGGCGACATCGGCGAGCGGAGTGTCGGCAGTCACGGCAAAACCGTGGTTCTGCAGAACTTCGACGAGTTGGTCTTTGCTCTGCTTGAGCAACTGTGATTCTTCGAGTATGTTCATATTCTTGGTGGGTTAATGGTTAATCAATACAGATGGGGCGAACGGAGCCAGTAGTAGTTGGACTTTCTACCCAGGCAGAGCCAGTGTTAAAACTGAAGCGAAAAATATTATTGTTGTCATATTTACAGCACGACCAATGCTTTGTACGCTGGAGTTTGAAGTCGGCAGACCAAAGGACGGTAAAGGCTTCGTCGATTTCGTCGATGCATCGCCACATAATCATGAGGTGAGCCATCGTTGGCAAACACCATTGCGATGTATCATCCATTCCGTCACGAGCTTCTGAGAAAGCCTTGTAAGCCAAGGCAACTTCTGCTGCAGGCGCACCATTCACAGTACCCGTAACGCCCTCGAAATATTGGGCTATGAGGGTTGTTTCCTCATAGGCATCCAGATAGGAGTAGAGGTGGTTAGTGCCAGGAAAGTAGTGCAAGTCAGGGGTGTTGAGAGAAGTGCCCCACTCCTTGTTGTTGATAGTGTCGGGTGCGATAATGAATGAGGTTCCGAAGGCTCTCACCCTCACGCCACGGAGAAGGAAGCGGTCCTGTTCTGAGGCAGACAGGCTTTGCCACTCTGCGATAGAGAAGAAGAATTTTTTGTTGTCGCTTTTGCGGTTTGCAGCAGCGCACACATCGAGCAGACCGCTTCCCCACTGTTGGTACATGGGGAAGTCGGCTGCTCTGGCTGACTCGTCGAGGTGGAAGCCGAGCGAGTTCAGGGCTTCAACCTGGGCGCGTTTGTTTTTGCGGAGAAGGGTCACGCTTTGTTCTTTCGATGCCATAGTTATTGTTGATTAGTCGTTGATAATATCGTGGATTGAGCGGTTGGCTTCGGCTACGCGGGCCACATATTCCTCGTAGGTTTCGCCGTTGTAATAGAGAAGGTGGTCTCCGATGTTATCGAAGTTAACTTCGCCAACTTCCGGTGCACCGCTGTATGTGGCAGCGTTCACCTCGTCGATGCGGTCGATGTAGGCTTCGAGGCCGATGACTACAGTCAAGCCCTCGATGCCGTTGGTGATTGTAGCCACATCTTCGCTTGGCAAGAGTTTGGTCAGCGTATAGCGGCCATAGATTTCGGGCTTTCCGTTGCGGTTGTCAGCACCGCGGACACCGTCACGGATAAGCTTCAGCAGCACATAGCCGGTGCCTTGGAGGTCGATGTCGGTCAGTTTCACATACTGCAAGGAGTTTCCTTGCGTGTTCATGATATCCTCGAGGATCCTCACGCTGTCGAGGTTCGGGCACGAAGTGATCGAGACCGTCTGAATACGGCTGTAGCCGTCGAGCGTGAGGTCGCTGTATGTGATCCGCTGGAAGCGGTCGAACAGCAGCTGCACGATTGTCCCGGGCAAGTGCATAGTGCGCACCACCGAGCCAACAGGGAGGTTGATAGCTGTGATGCATGAGCCTTGGGCGTAGACTTCTTCAAGCGCGGTACAGCCTTGGGCACCGATTGAAGAAGTCAGTGTGGGGCAGTTCACCACGTTGAGTTTCTTGAGCAACGGGTGAACACCGAGAGTGAGGAATGCGAGTTTACCGATGTAGCCCGCTGTCTCGTTGCCCACAATCAGCTCCTCGAGCATCTTGCAAGCCGTCACCTGCAAAGATGTAGGATAGAGAGTCGAGAGGTCGCCCAGATGGCTTATGCGGTCAGCCTGGTGCACATAGCACTCGGTATCGTTTGGACGAGATCCAGCTGGAGCCGTGAAGCGGAAGCTTTCGCCCTTGCGGAGGAAGCGCGACGAGTAGCCCGCATTGCCAGAGAAGCGGAAGCCGAAGTACCAGTCTTGGGCTGCGGTGACCGTAACAGCCACGTCGCTCGGCACAGACGAGTCGCCGTGGGTGTTAGCGCGGAGGTACACGTAGGATTCACGGTAAGAGCCGGTGCATCGCTTCGAGTTGAGATATGAGAAGCGTTCAAAGAGCATCCATTTGCGGTGAGCCTCACGCGAGCCTTGGGCGATATCGAGATAATTCTGCTGGGTGCCGCTGCCGTCCTCGCTCGCCACACCGAAGGAGTCGATGTATTTGAATTTGGAGTCGGCATTGTAGATGCTCTCGCTCCACATCTCGCTCTGCGTATTGTTGAACCAGTACAAGGCGCGGTCGTAGGTGAAGCCGCCCTGGCTCACCATGCGAGAGTAAAGCACAGCCTTTTCCGAGTCGAGGTTGCGTTCGATGAGATTCCACAGCGTGGAGCTCTCGCCGTTGAACACGAACTTGCCGAGGCGGTCCACCGAGTGGGGCTCGACATAGGGGCCGAACTGGTTTCGACCCTCGTTGTTGAGGCCGAGGATAGTATCGTTGTCGTAGAATATCGGGTAGCACAGGCCGTCGAAGAATACCCACATCATGTTCTTGGCACCTTGGTCGGCCATAAGCAGACCCTCACGGATCAGGTCGTAGGAAAGGAGTGCGTCTTTGTGGAAATACTGTTGGTATTCTGCCACGAAGCGAGCGTCCATAGCTGCTTTCTGCTGTTCGGTAAGACCCTCGGCCATGATGTTGAGCGATGCGAGCCAGTCGAGCACTCGCTTCAACTGCCTTGGTATGCGACCATGCGCATACTGCTTGTTGTTGTCGTCGTTGTCAGGATATCTGGGCTCGAAAGCACCAGCCCAATACGGAGCACATTTGCCCTGAGCGTCCGAAGGCAGCATATCGTCGTCAAACCAGTCGGGAATATCATCGCCTCGCACCACCGAAGTGAAGTCGCTTGAGTGGAAGAGGCACATGGGATGTCCGTTGTTGGTGAACTCCCAGCACTCGCAGTTGTTTTCGACGAGATAGCCTTCACCCACCTTTGCCAAGCCATCGGTGAAGGAAGTTCCTGCAAGGTTCTTCCAAGCCTTGGCGTATGGATCCCACTGCCAGAGTTCGCCGCAGTCAGCCCATGACGAGGTGCTTTCGTCCCATTTGGCGAGATGGTTGTTGTCGAGCATATACATCAGCTCGCCATCGCCGGCGTTGGCGTATGCGTCGCCGTCGGCTTGCAGGTCGGCAAAACCGCCGTTGTAGACCAGGTAATCGTCGCGGTTGACCATTCCCTTGTTGTAGCCGTTGGTTTTCTCGAAGCCGTAAGTGTCTTGGGTCGATTTGTCATTGTTGAAATTGTACTTGCCGATAAACACACGCGGAGCCGACTCCGATGCCTGGTGGAACATCAGGATAGGATGGCCGTAAACTGTGGTTCTCACAGTGCGGTCGACCATCTGCGGAGGTGTGAGGATGCCGCTGTTGACAAGCACCTCGTTGATAAAGTTGGCGGCGCCGGTGTTGTGTGTGCCGGAAGATTCGGCAAAGTCGGCTTTCAGGCAGAAGCATTTGACTGCTTTCTGCGCCACGGCGTTTCCGTTGCTGTCAACAGCACGGAGAGCGTACTTGGCCGATGAATGACCGCTTTGGCTGTAAATGATATCGACGAGGAACTTGAACTTCCAGTTCTTGCGAGGATAGTATTGCGACGATGTGCCCTGCACGTCGTTCTGAGCCTTGGCGCAAGTGAACGAAAATTCGGGGTGCTGTCGGTTCTCGTACACGATTTTGGTGTTTTTCTTCTTGTCACCCTTGTACGAGGGCAGATCGCCGATGAAGGTGATGCAGGGAATTTTCTGCACCGCCTTGTCATAGTCGATAGCACCTTCTGCCGAGTCGGCATTGATGATGTCGTTGGCTTCCAGCTTGCGGAACATCAGGTCGGTATCGTCGCAGTCGGCGATGTAGTTGTTGCACATCTGGCGCATCGACAGGGCGTTGTCATAGACGCGGATATTGTAGATGTCAAGCTCGCACGACGGATGGCCCATAGTGATGCCGACAGGGATATTCTGCACGAAGTAGTCGCTTGTGTCGTACTGTACCACGCCGGCATGCTTGCCGTCGAGGAACAAGTGGATGAAGCGGTTGCCGCTCACATCCTCGACAACAAAGCCGATGCGCATTCGCTCGTCTTGCTTAAACTTCGTGCTGACCTGCCGCATCAGAGCCGATGAGAAGTAAGCCTCGTGTGCTTTCACCTCGAAGCCAACTTTGCCAGCGAGGCAAGAGATAAGCGTAGCCTCGTCATCGTAGCAGTTACTCACCTTGAACTCGATTTCGATGGTCTTGCCAGTGTTCTTGCACTCAGACTCAAACGGCTTGTACGGTATGAGGCATCGTGCGCCTTTGGCAAGGTGCAGAGAGACGAGTCCGTTGGCATCGGCTGTCCAGCCGCTTTCAGTATCGAAGCCGCAGTCGGTGAAGATTGCTGTGGTTGTGTGGTGGTTCTCGTCGGTGAAGCTCCACACTCCGGCGTTGGTCGCGGCGTTGGTGCGACCAGACGATGATAGATGCAGAGCCAGGGCATCGGTCTCGGCATCGATCTGCACTTCGGCGGGGGTCACGTTCACGTTGACAGTCCTCGTCACGTTGCCGACCTTGAAGGCGAATTCTATGGTGCCGTGGCTCTTGGTGCGGTAGCTTACCGTTTGGCGTGAGCGGTCGACTCTTGCCATCTGGTATGTTGTGCCGTTGACCTTGATCTCCACGTCGGCATAGGTCGAGGTGGGGTCATATACGGCGTATGGAATGACGATTGTGGAGTACTGCTCGACAGACTGGTTGTCGCCGAACTCTGTGGCGATGATCACCCGGTCGTTGCCGTTGGCTACGACCATCAAATCGAAGTAGAGGTGATTCGACACGAGGGTTACGCCGTCGGAGATTTCACGTTCGGCATACACCTCGAGACTGTGTGCGCCGTGCTGGAGCCTGTCGGTGGCTATGCTCTTCACGTTGGTCGCGCCAGATGTGGTGATGCTCTCCGGCGACAGTGGGTTGCCGTCGAGAATGAAGTGCACCGTCTTGGTGCCTGAGCCTGTCACTACATAGCGGAAAGCCACCGGCGAGCCTTGCTCGGTAAGCGTGGCCAGCGCGTAGGGCGACGAGAGAGCCAGGGTTACCACCGTCGGGCGAATGAGAGCCGACTGTGCGATAACTCCGTCGTCGGCAGTAATCTTTATGCGCACGGTGTTTGAGCCGACAGCGAGACACGCACCGATGTCGAAACGAACGAGGCCTTGCGTTACATCTTGCTGCAGCACAGACGAGCCGTTGACGATTACCTCGGCGCGGCCTCCGTACTGTGTATCTACGTTGGTGTTGATGTTGTAGTGGCGCCATACGAATTCCACGCTGTAGGGGTCGCCCTCTTTCAGCGTGTCGAGCATATTGCTTGCGATGGTTATTTCCACAGCGGTCGGGTTGGTATTGCCACTGCCGCCGCCCGACGGGAGAGTTACGACCGAGGCGGGATTGCCGTCGCTGTCAAGCAGTGACAGCTGCTGACCTTCGACCCTCAGCCCCGTTGGGATTGTTTGCTGCACTCGCTCGAACTCAGAGACAACAGTCTTGTTGGCGATTGGGTTGCTCGACTCCTTGTTGAGCTGTTCGTCGACATCGACATGGTATTCGAGCGAGATGTTGCCGTCGCGGTCGGGGGTTGCAGGCTGGGTGCCGTTGAAGCTGATGCCCTTGACTTCTGGAACCCACTTGGTTTCGTCTGCCCAATCGGCGAGCAGTGAGCCCACGAACTGCCATGTCTGCCACACGTTGGCCGCCGCCATGAAAGTAATCTTGCGTCCGCCGGTGCGCAGTTCCTCGGGGACTGCCAGCGAAGCGGTCGCACGATTGTAATAGCCGTCTTCCTTGGGTGCGATCTCGTTTACATTGATGATGTTGCCCGTCGAAGAGCCGCCGCCACCAGTCTTCTTCCAAGCCTTTGGGTTGGGCCAACCGAGGGTGTCTGTGTTCCAGGTCCAGGTTTCCCAATCGTCTTCGGCGATGAAATGGATCACGATGCCAGGCACGCGCCAGCGTGTCGGCACGGCCGCTATGGCATTGGCAAGGGTATAGAATTTGGAATTGGTGTTGAGGATTGCGTTCAGGTTCAGGAACAGCGTGCCTGTGGCGTAGCCCTCGAGGGTTGCCACACGAGGGCGCAAGTTTGCAATGGCCTCGGCGTTTGCCGCACCTTTGTCGCCAGCATACGCCGTATCTTCGTCCTCGCCGAGTATGGTGGCGGCTGACACCATTTCGAGAGTGCCGTCGTTGTAGCGGTACTGGCGTTTCGAGGTCACATCGTAATATATCTTGTAGGAGTATGGCTCGCAACCGTCGAGTGTTTGAGAGCCAAACAAGTTGCGGTCACGCCAGTTGTTGTAGTAGTTGTAGGTCTCGGCACCGACGAATTTCTGTGGCCCGTTTTCAGAAAGCGGGGTCACAGTGGCGTGGGCCACGCCGAACACAAAGCGGTTGGTGTCGAGGTTGAACACTACGCGACAGCCGTCTTCTGTCGAGCTGAGGCCGATGTTTTGCTGGGCTACGCTCAGGCCTGAGGCAAAGCCGTCGAACGGCACAATCGCAGTGCCGAATCCGTCTGGAAGATATTCCGACGAAATTTTTCTGCAGTCGTCGAGCGGAGCGATGCCGTTTACGTCACCGATGCGAGCCTCCAAGTTTTCAAGGGCTGTGGCCACGCGTAGCGCTTCCGTGACAGCGTTCTGCGCGGCAGTGAGTGCGTCAGAAGCGTCGGAGGCGGCTGCGTTTGCGGTTTCCTTAGCTGCGGATGCCTCGCGCTTTGCGTCGGCGGCATTGGTGTTAGCTGTGCCAGCCACTGTGCCGGCATTGGTGGCTGCCGTCACTGCTTGGTTGGCAGTGGTTATCGCCTGAGCGGCATTGCGTGCAGCGTTGCGTGCGGTCGTGAGCGCCGTCTGGATGTCTTTCGACATTCCCGAGGCATCAAGGCCGTCGATGTAATTAATTATTTGCTGAAGAATATAGCCCACGTTTTCGGGGGATATTGAATCCCTGGCCGATTCGTTACGCAGGGCTGTTATCAGCCTTCCGAGTTCAGATGATGTTATGTTGCTCATTGTCGTATGAGTTTAGTTGCCGTATCGATGTCGGAGAGAGCGGTCGTTGAAGATGTCGCTCACTATTCCGATGAATTCTTCTCCAATAGACTCGGCGAGGAAATCCTTGATGGCCATCACCGAGGCAAAATATTTCTTTGAGAACCAGGGGCGAGCCTCGCGCTCCTTGTCGTTGATGAGAGTGCCGTCTGCATTACGGTATCTATCCTCGTTGCTGCTTCCCTTTCGTGGAGTCTCGCGCCCGGTGCCGTAGTTCTGCCACAAGCCGTATTCCGCAAATTCCTGACTCAGGCTTATCTCGACAAACCTGCCGTCAGCGTGGACAGGGAGAGCCACGGTAGAACCGAGCAGGTGCCCGGTGTCGATGACATCGAGCAGGGTAATCTGCTCCTGCCATATCTTGATCATGGTCTCGTTCCACGCCAAGACATATTTCTCACGGGAGGCAAGCGCCGAAGCCTCAGTCAATCCATTCGTCTCCATTGTACTGCAAATCAGTGTATGTGTTGAGGGCTATCTGAAAATATGCGCCAGCGCAACCGGTGAAGAAATAGCGGGGCATTTCAGTGAAGCGAATGCGAGAGTCGGGATAGATAAAGTTCTGCTCGAGGCGAGTCTTTTCCTGAATGAATTTGCTCATAAACTGACGGAAGATTTCACGCATCGTTTCCATACAGGCGGCGCGTGCCGTCATATCGTCGACCTTGTGGCGCATGGCGAGGAACACAGTCTTGACACGCCTGGTGTGCGGTGTGTTGTTGATGTCGGTCCAACCGTCAGAGACATCGCTGACGCAGATGAAAGCCGTGGTCTGCTGGGCGTTCTTGACAGCATCGACGAAGCCGTCAAGGCCAGAGACCTCGCAGAATCGGAATTTTTTCGATTTAGCGAGACGGTTTTTCTCTGTCAGGCCACGAAAAAAAGTGGTTGCGTCCCAGTTGATATTTTTATTTTCCATACTTGCGTTTGATTTCATTGTATTCTTCAGCCTTTGCATCGAGTTCCCACATAGCGGTCCAAACGTCCATCTCCAAGACCTGTCGGCGCTTGGTGATATCTCCGCCTGTGAGGGCGCGAATCTGGGCGTTCATTGCGCTTTGCAGTTTTTGGGCGAGGGAAAGACCACCCTCGATGACGTTGTCGGTAGACATCGGAGTCAGGAAGTGGCAGAAAGTCCGTGAAAACAGCGACTTCACCGAAGCCCACCAATAGAAGACCGACATCTTTTCAGCCTGGTTGATGTTGATGCTCTCACAGTCATAGAGCAGCCTTGCCATCTCGACGAGCAAGGTGTGGTTTTGCTTTTCGAGATAACCCTGATAAAGATTGTCGCAGTAAAGATATTTCTCGAAAGAGAAATCTTGGAGTGTGGCGTTGACAGCGTAGGCACCTTTGATTTTCGAGATGCGCACCGGTGTATCGGGAAGTTCGTCAATCCAGTCGAGAATGTGGAGAGCAGCGGCTATCACACCCGGATGGATGTAGCCACGATTTTTCCCCTGGGAGATTTCCCAACCGTCGCCATATTGGTTGAAAACCTTAAGCCCCGTCCATCGGAAGAAGCAATAGGTCTTGATTTGTGTCGAACTCAGGTTGTCAGCCAATAGACCGTAGAGGTAATAAAGTTGGTTGTCGGTCAGTTCCTGCCAACTTTCGGGCAGATGCACCGAAACTTTGATGGATTTCATAAACGTATTTTTTAGAGTTAAAACCAATATCCGGATGCGCCCTTCTCGTTTTGGAATACGGGAGGGGTGAAAAGGTCGGCGGTAGCGGTGCCTTGCCATTCGGGATAATATTCGGGGCTGGTGCGTATCAGCTGCACGATGTCCGACATCGCCTGGGCGTTGTCGACATTGCCCTTTCCCTCCACGATCGACCGCACAAGATTCATGATACGAGCCGAAAGCATATCCTGGGGGAGCGTGGCCGATATGCGGCGCACCGACCTCAGAGCCGCCATCAGTTCGGGAGACACGGCTTTCACAGCAAGTTCTGCCTCCACGAGCAGGGCGTCGGAGCGGAACTTCAAGAACTTGTCGAAACCGCAGTTAGGCTCGACATCTTCGGGGTGCATAAACATCGACGATGTGAACTTTATGCCTTGCCGCGACTCTCGCCACGACTGGTCTCTCAGCAGCGCATCGAGCACAAGCGAGATTTGTGCGTCCCTCGACGAGAGAAGCGTCTGACGCAGCCTCTCGACACGCTCCTTGCTTGCAGGAGCCACGTTCGAGGTGCTTATGACACCGAATCCGTTCGGTGTCAGCACAAGGTCGAGACTCGGCACAGCCTTATATAAGGCATCTGCCACCACCGCAAAGGCGATGTGGCTGTATAGCGTGCCGTCTTCAGCGATGATATCGTCGATGGAGTCACCGACGATTTCACCGGCCATCCAGTCCTCCGAAGCGAGGAGCCAGGGTGTCAACTTCTCGAAGAAGGTAGACTCCCCCTCGCTTTCTGTGAAGTGGTTGGGGATATATTTTTTCAGGGTGGCGTTGTCAGTTATTATTTTCATTTTGTGAATCCGACTTTTTGGGTTTCGACTTTAACTTCCTTGGCATCTTTGTTCTCGTCGAGGGTGGTCAACTGTATAAAAGGGCATTCAGGATATGCACCTTTCCAGCCGTTGAACTTGATTACCATTCTATGAGGCAGAAACAGGATGTCGTGATAAGGCTTCTGCAAAGCCTGGGCGATGGTGTAGAGTTCGCGTTTGTCCGAGCCGCTATTGTTCGACTGGCTCTTGCCCGGCACCGAGCCGACAAGGTTGGAGTGAACGCGCAGGGCAAAGCACATTATGTTCACCGATTCCTGAATATCGCTTTCCCAGTCGCCGCCCTCCTTGTCAGTGTCGATTTTGTTGATTACGATATCGTGCTGCTCCTTGCCGTCGGGGGTGACATAGAAGGTCGAGAACCACACCTTGCCCGAGTTCACGACGCCGGTCAGGAAGTCGAGGATTTCCTTCTTCACCGCCACAACCTTCTCCTGACGCTTCTTGCGGTCAGTGATGCCCTCGCGCTTGAAGATGCCCTCGAAATATTTTTCGCTGATTTCGATATGGTATTTTATCGGGGCGGCATTCTGCAGTTTCGATTTCTTTGCCGTGGCTATTAGCCGCTTGATGTCGTACCATTTCGATTTGAAAAGCGAGGCATAGAACGGTATGGGATAATATGTCGAGTCGGGAGTCGGCACCTTGGTAAGGATAGCGAACTTGCGAGACGAGGTGCGCACCATCGTCTTGCCGTCGTCGCCCGGACATTTGCCCATACGCACCGCAAGGTCGCGCCAGGGCGATGTCGGGTTGAGCAGTTCTATGACTTCCACCTCCTTGCGCTCGGTCACGTTCTTGCGCCACTTACCGTATATCACATTTTCGATCACGCCGTCTTTGGCAGGAGAGAATCGGCAATAGCAGGCGTTTTTGCGGTAGATTGATGTGATTTTGTTCCCCTCCTTGTTGAGGATGATGACCGACACCGCGAAAGCGTAGTGTTTAAGGTCCTGGCTTACGCCCATAAAGTAGGAAGCCATCGAGTTGTCGAGGAAGAAATCCTCAATGTCTTCCCTCACCAGCTCGGTGCAGTTCTCGGTATTGTACTGCAAGCCTGAGCCATAGCACAGTTCCGAGACGAACTGCAGACAGGTGGTCATAGTCTCATCGGCCTCGATGAGAGTCATAACCTTGTAGGGCATTTGGTTGTCAGCTCCCCAGGGCATATAACTCAGCGAGTCGTCAATGTTCACTGGCAGGATTTCGTCATCCTCACGGAACACGTTCTCCGTGTTCTGCGAGGTAAAGACTGCCCTTGAATTGAGATGGGGAATGTCCTGCACTCCCTCTATGAAGCAATATTCCATTGTCGCTGTTTTTTAGAGATAAACTTCCATATCGTTGATTCGGTAGATGCACACATCGCGCACAGTGCGGATCTGCCGGCTTTCGAGCAGTTTTATCTGCCTGGTGCCGCTGTATCGGTTTGAGCGCAGACCCACGCAGTTGCGCCAGCGCTCTATTTTGCCGCTTTTAGTCCATATAGTCAAATCCAGCGGCTTGCCTTCGTCAAGCAGCTTTCGTGCTGTGGTGATGTGAATTTTGCTTGCCATTATTTGAATGTCTTGTCGAATTGGATCTTGAAGATGTCTGCGCTCGGCTGCTCTATAGGCAGGTGGTCGCGGTCATCGGCAAATCGCCATGTGAAAGTTATTTTGTTTACATTCCTGTCATCGTCACTGATGCTTACATCAGAGTCAGAAATAAGGATGAGGGGAAAGAGATCTTGATTGATTGTGTCTTGCCGAACGAGTCGAACACTGTGCGACAAAGTCAACTGCTCGAGCCATAGGGCTTCCTCGCGAGTCAGCGGTCCGGTTGTTACCTCGAAAGTTTTTTCGAGGCGAAAATCATAGTAACGGGCAATGTGTGAGGCCATCGCTTCACTCTTGGTAAGTTTGCTTTTTGCCGTGGTGGTGCCGTTGAAATGGGCGAAGTCTGAAGCATTGAAGCAGTTGCGGAACATCATCGAGATTTCCGTCTCTGCTTCGTCGAGGTAGTAACTTGCCACTCTCTCGCCGACGCTTACTGTCCATGCCACTATTTCATCGGGAGAGTTGGCTATCTCTGGATCTATATCGATGTTGCCCTCTAACTCAAGGGAGCTGACAAGATTCTTGATAAAAGCATGTCCTACGACTAAATAGCACACGCCTGTATCTTCCTGCTCTTGTCTCTGTGAATTGAAGTCGATAGTGCGGTATATTTTACCATAGCGCAAAGTGACCTTATAATGCTCGGTAATATCCTCGCCCTCAATAGCGAAGAATGGCAATGCTTCCCATGCTTGGCGTGTGGTACGACGAGCCGCAAGAGTGGTGAGGAAATGAGAGCGCACCCATTCTTGTGCCGGGGTTTCAATCCTTTTGGAACAGTAAACCACCGAGAAGTCTTTTTGCAGAGAGTCGTTACTGTCGCCGGTCAAAACCAAAGTAAAAGGCATATAACTCAATCCTACGGCATCCATTTCGCCTTCTATGATTTCCCGCAGGTCACAAATGGTGACGGAGTCACCGTATGCATATAGTGATGTTTCAAAAACAGTTGCCCCATCGGATTGCAACTCGACATTCACCTTTTCGCTTGGTGTCGAAAATGTGAGGTCGGGAAGTTCCGAAGAAAAAACCATATTTGCCAAAGAAGTAATGAGTGTCATTCTATCGTTGTTTTGCTCAAAATTACATCAGTTTAGACTCACGCAAAAAGACACAAAAGGCACCCCTTTCAGGATGCCTTACACACTATCGCCTTTTGTTTTCGGCTCAGAACCTGTACAAAAACATCTGATAAATCGAGACCCCTTGAGCCGAAAATCTTTCTTCGGCTATATCATTGGCGGTGCCCTCTGTCCACGCTTCTATTTCCTCTGTGTATTCTGCGCCATTGAAATCGAGTGCTACGGCTTGCCATATCGGTGCGCTTGGCTCAGCCACATAGGGGCGACGGCTTTCGAGGTGTGCCATATGTGCATTATAGGCTTCTTCCACCGATGCGATGGCTTCGGCTGTGGGCTTTACGGCTTCGATGATTGCCTCTTCCTCGATTGTGTCGAAAAGGCTTGGAGTAGAATTATTGAACTTGGAGGAGCGGAGGGATTTTTCACTCTTGCCCTCGGGGCGGATTGCCGAATGGAATGCTGATGTCATAAAAGAATGTTTCATATCTTCTGAATTTTTTGTTAAACAATCATTGATCATGTTATCGCGTATGGGATTTTTACGAGCATTACCCAAGGGTGGCAAGAGAGTGAACACAAGGATTTCGAGCCGAAAATACAACCTGCAAAGTGTGGAGATTTTCTGCCGAAACCTGCTATGTCCTTGTGGAAATGAAAGCCGACGCCCTAACTTTGCTCAGTAAAAACCCGGGAGCGGTGACTGAAATCAATGATAAAAAATTCTGAAGGTGAAGACTCATCTCATCGGCATGGAGTTCGGACAGCAATCCGGCTGAGAGCAAGTCATAAAACGGAAGTTTCCAATCAAAAAAGCGACTGCCCTCACGGGTGGTCGCTTCCTGTACCTATTGAAACGAATAGAACACATCAACCTACGCCGTTCACGCTGTAGGCAGTGGTATAATTCTGCGGGAATTTCTCGCACCCGATATAAAGGGTGTCGAAGGCATCGGTGCCGTCTGTACGGTGTTCGAGAAGGTCTTCCTCGGTCTCAGCCAGTTTCTCGCCTCCTTTGTCCTTGCGGAAGCCGTTTCTGCCTCGAACCACGCCGGCACTCTGAATTGCGAGGATTAGGTCGTCGTTGTTTTGGCGGTTGAGCATCGGCATCAACCGTTGCTGACCGGCAAAACCTCGGTTGATGAGAAGGTATTTCTCATCGTGGCGCATAGGCGCACCGAGATACACGCTCTCGACCGACCATCCACGCTTCTCAAATTCGTTTACGACCACCCAGTGGAAGTCCTGTTCGTTCACGGCAAAATTGCTTCCCAGGGCCGTCGCGTCGTAATAGAATATCACGGTCTTGTTGTTGTGGAAACGGTAGTAGTCGCAGAAATCGTTGACGAGTTCGCGCAGTTTGCGGTCGAATTTCACATAGAAACTCTTGATTATGTTGAGTCGGTCGCCCGACGGCTGTCCTGCCACAATCCAGTTGATATTTGCATTGTAGTCCATACCTATGCAAATGGGAGCCTCGCGGTTGACATCGGCATCCGCACGGCTGTCGAGAGAGGCAGGCACGTTTTCATAGCCGAGCGAGTCGAGATATTCGAAATCGCTGGCGTTGTACTTGTGACGCTCGCGCATCGAGGAATAGAATCCGTCCTTGGCGATGCCGATACGTTGGCACAGGATAGAGGTCTGAAAAGTCAGTGGCGTAAGGTCGCGCTTCATTTGCTTGATGTAGTTTTCACCAAGCAGTTGCAGGTTTTCTATCGAGGAATATTCCCGATAGTAGACCGCCACAGAGCGCATCTTGTTGAGGTCGCGGTCAAGCCGACGGATATATCCTCGGATATAGTCCGGCACCGGCTTACCCTCGGCGCGGAGTTTCCGCACCTTTTCTTTCTGCTTCCAAATTTCATAGACGGTAGCTTCGATGGTGGCGATGAGTTCGGTGTCCATCTCATCCTTGTAGTGAAGGAACCAAGAGCCTTTCTTGGTCTGAGGCATATCCGACAGGATAAGCACCGAGTGGTTGAACGAGTGTCTGCCGAAATGGCTTTTGATACCGCCGTTGGCAGGGAAAGCCTCGTCCTTTAGTTTCTGAAAGTCGATGAACTTCGCTTCGTCGACAAGCAGCCACGAGAGCGTAAGCGAGTTGGCTGCGCCCGGTCGGTCCTGTGAGAGGATGATTGCCACGCTGCCGTTGTAGAAACTGATGACGTGCTCATATTCTTCAGGCTCGGTAATCGGAGCCTTGAACGATTTGGGAGGTTTACGACCCACCACATAGTGAACGCCCTTTATAAGCCCCCATCTCTTCCATGCCGCAAACAGTCCCGGCAGGGTGTTCGTCAAGCCGTGCTTGAAAGTCGGCACAACGATGCCGCCTGTGCTTCCGGGCATACGCTGCATATTGCGAAGCACGAAGGGTGCCGCGATGGAGTCGGTCTTGCCTGTGCGACGGCCGGCCACAATCACGGTGGTATGCGCCCCGACCAACTGTGCCAGTCGCTGGGGCGTGTTGAAATACATTTTTTTAGTCGGTTTCTTCATTGCTTGCTTCGCCAAATAATTCTTCTTCCTCGAGGTCGATTTCCTCGGCCTCGATATCCTCGATGTCGATGCTTTCAGCCCTATACTTGGCAATCATCGTGCGGATCTTCTCCTGAATGTTAGGAATAGGCTTGATGCCAAGCACCGTCGGGTCATCCGTTGCGGTGAAAGGCTGATATACAATATCGTCATACGGCATCACCTGCTCGTCCTCGAGGTCGACGCGATTGAGTTTGCCGTAGTCACGGGCCACCTGCCCCATAGTGCGAGTGTCCTTGCGCCGCTTCGCCATCGCAAAGGTCTCGAGCAACATTTCATTGGTGCGCCATCGGTGGAAGTCTCGGCTCGCCGACGAGAGCAGTGGGATGAGTTGCTTGATGATGTTCAAATCGCTGTATGCCGCGCTTTGGCTTATGCCGTAGTGCGACATCACTTCATCCACAAACTCGCGGTCGGTGGAGTCCGGATAACCGATTTTCCAAGTGTACATATCGCGAAGCCGGAGCACACGGGCGACGGTGATTGCGTCGTACTTGGCTTCGAGTTCGTTGCGAGCCGTGAAAAGGTCACGGCGGCACACGTCTAAAGTTGCGGGCATTGGCATTATTCGTCGTCCTCCATATCAAGAAGTGCCTTGTGGCAGTTGTCGAGAGCCAGGGGCGAGCCGACACGGGCCAGCATCACCTCCTGCTTGCGCAGTTCGAGTTTGGTGCTGGTCTTGCCTCTGCGGTAAGCGTCGCGAGCCGGGCATCCGTGAGAGTTGATGTCGCGGCGCAGTTCGTGCTCAGGCACGTCGAGGATTACCGCCATGTCGGATATAGACATATAGAGAGAGGCAAGTTTCTCAATCTTCTGCAAGTCTTTGTCTGTATAAGTCATGTAAAGGCACTGAGTGGTTGGTTATCAAATCCTGCACCTGTGCGTGCAGCGTGTAGAAAATCTCTTTGTCAGTGGTGATGAAGGCACTCTCATAGCGATTGCCTCGGGTAAGGTTCTGCGAGGTGATCACGCTCACGGTGTCACCGGCGAGCGAGCGCACGAGCAGGAGTTTGGAGTGGTTGTCGGCAAGATATGTGCGGTCGATTACCTGTATCAGGAACGACCACAACTTTATCGTCTTGTTGGTCGCCTTCAGGTCGAGCACAAGATTGAAGTCCGACACCAGCCCCGATTTCTCGATGAAGAAAAGCCGTCGCAGAAATTCTTCCGATATTGAGAAGGATGTCTGCCACACCTCCGACTTCCCCACCTGCGCAAGAATCCATTCAAGCACGTCGGCGACCTGCACCACGTTCGACAGGTAAGCCTGACAGGTAACGTGTAGCGGTCGCAGGACAGAGTCTATCGGCGTGCCTCGTTTCATAGGATGCCGAGGTCGGTCAGTTCCTTGGTAAGTTTAGGCGTCGGGGCGATGATGCCAGCATACCAGTCGCGGATCTGAGCGGCCAGTGTCTCGTTGGGGTTCTTGGCATACTTTCCCTTGTTGAGGTTGACGAGGCGGAGGTTTTTCTTGCTCTGCTCGCGAGCGTCCACGGCCATTGTCGAAACACCGGCGACAGGGTCGTAGGTGTCGTAAGCGTGCCAGTTTTCGTGATACTTTTTGTCGAGAGCGATGAGTTCCTTCAGGAAGGGGAATAGGTCGCTGTCGGGGCAGACCGTGCCGTCCTTTGTCTCGGAAAGGATTCGGAGGCGAGTCTGCACCTCTCGCATTTTGTGTAGGATGTCAAGATTTTCTACATAAAGAGACTGGATTTCTTCGGGCAGCTGGTCGTGGTCGCCGCGCTTGCCACCCTTAAAGCCCTTGTCGGGATTTTTCTCTTTGAGTGAATATCGCTGCGAGATGGCTTCGGCTTGCTTCTTCAGTTCTACGACTTCCTCGTGGGTGAAGTCAGCCACACGGACGTTGTAGTATTTCCGAAGATTGTATGTGATATAATCAGCCTTGCGCTGCGGGTTTGCCGAGATGTTGCGGTACATTATGACATTGTGATTGAGCTGAAACAGCATCTCAGCACCGCGCTTGTAGTCTCTTTCTTTCTCGGGAGTGGAAAGCCATTCCCCGAGTTCCTTTGTAAATTGATGGTTCATAACTTGTTGTTGATGCCTGTTATAAACAGTACATTCTTTTTCTGGAGAGTTAATAAATTTTTCATTGCAGCTAAAGTCTGTCCGGTGGTAACAAAGTCATCGAATACGATGATGTTGTGCTCGTCGGGCAGAACATTCAAAGAGAATACCGCTCCCACGCGCTGGCGGCTATGGCATAGAGCGACATCCTCGTAGAAAGGAATGTCGAGCAGTGTGGCTATGCGCTCGGAAATGAGAGTGGCAAAATTCTTGATTTTGTGCCGTCTTTTCGGAGTGGTGCATATAGCCCAGCCACCTTTTGCGAGTTGTGAGCCGAGGAGTTCAGCGACCAGCGGACTAATCTGCGAGGCAAAGAATTCAATCATCGACGGGTCGGATTTAATATCCGTGAGGGTCCTGCCGACGATTGATTTCTGCCACAGCGAGACAAACCACACGCCGCTGCGCTTTGTGAGGCGGACACGGCGTTCGAAGTCGCACCTCGCTTCGACCGACTTGTCCCACGATTTTCGCACGTGCTCGGCGAAAATATCCTTTTCGGGAGCGGAAGAAAAAACATCGAGGGAATCCAAGTCGATTGCAGCAGATGAGACGTCATTCAAGAGCCCATCAAAACCGACTTGTCCCTCGATGTCACTCATGAGTACAGGTCATACGTGTTGGTTAGACCTCTGGCGTGGCGGTGCCGTCAGCCATGAAGGTGCCGTCCTCGGTTTCCACCTTGCCGCTGTAGAAAGGAGCGGGGGTGATGTCGGTAGCCTCCACATTGATTGTGGTTGAGGCGGTGCCGGTCGGGCCCTGTCCGAGATCCTGATTGACGGTGCTCTTGCTCTGATAGAGGTCGGAGCCGAGGACACGCCAGTTGCCGTCCATATCCTGGATTAGGAATACGTTGTCGCTGTTGTTGAGGTAGGCGGCGGCCGCGGTGGCTTCCTTGCCTACGCCAGGATGCACAGCCACGAGCTTGTTGAGCTGCGTCTGTGAAGGCTGCTCGCCCTGAGGCTCGCTTGTCAAGCCGGACTTGTCGACGATGACGTCGATGTATTTCCACTTGGCATCTGCAGCGAGGGTGAAGTTGCCTGAATACTCGGCGCTTGTATAGCGACCGTTTTCATCCTTGGGGCGTGTAGGCCATGCGAGGATGAACGACTTTGCGAGGTAGTAAAGGCGGCGACGGATTCCGGGGAGAACCGGCTTTCCGTCACACCAGCCAAGCGATTGCTGAAGGTTTGGGCAATTCATAGTCTGGATTCCTTTCTTTAAGAGTTATACACGATTGTATGAGTGGCGACATCGCTCTCCTTGCCGTCCTTGATGGCTTTGGCGCGGATTTCCTTGCCGTTGTTGGCAGAGGTGGCGGTGATAGCCGACGAGTAGGTATCCCACGAAGCACCGTCGATTGAATACTTCACGGTCTCTCCTGCACCTGCGGCGATAGCGATGCTATTCTGTGTCTGGGTGATTTTGGGAGCCTTTGGAGCGCCGTCATTGACTGTGATGGCCTTGAATCTTCGTGGGTCGATGCTCTCTATTTGCGTACCGAAGAACATAGCAGCCGACAGCGTCAGCTCGAACGGAGCGAAGCGGTCTACCTGAATACGGGTGATGTCGCCCATGTCGTCGTAGCCGTAAAGCATATTGTTCTTGTTGGTCACGATCATCAGGTCGTCAGGCATACATGCGAGAGGAATGATAGTGAGGCGGTTGCTGGAGCCTTCGACGCTCACCTGGTTGTACTGCTTGTTGTAAACAAGGCCGGTGTGCGATGTGAGGTAAGCTTCGTTGTACATATCGGCGAAGTGCTGGTCGCAGTAGAGGAACAGATCCTGACGGCGCAGCTTCGGGTTGAGGGAGTAAAGAATCTCCTTGGCGAGATCCACGGCGTTGACGTTGGTGACATCTTCATCGAGTCGGAGGAGGTTGTCCTTCTGTTCGCTGATGGAGCCCTCAGCCATTTCGCCTCGGATGATTGTTCCCCAGCCGTTGAAAAGGTTGTGGGTTGTGTCGCCCTCGGCATTGCGTACAGCGGTGAACAGCTCGTCGTGGAGGTGTTCGCCGAGAGAAGCCATTACTGTGGCAAGCACAAGTTTAGCCGATGGGGCATTCTTCTGGCCATCGCCGAGGAAGGGAGCGTTCTTGCCGAGTAGGGTTGTGATAACTTCGTTCGGTTCGAAATCTTCCACCACGTTGCCGAAGAATGTCTCGAGGATACGGTGAGCGATACGCAATGTATTGTCACTCTTGCGATTTTTTTTGTAAGGAGCGAACTGGGCGTTGCTCTCGGCAGTGCCTACGGCATGCTGGAAACGGATTCCGGGCAGACCGCGCATGTACTGAAGAGCATCTGCGCATTTGAAATATGGCATCAGAGCCAATTCCTTTGCGTAGGTGCGAGCAGCCAGTTGGTAGTCCTCAAGGGTAAATACTGTTTTCATTGCTTGAGATGTTAGCTGATTGCGTTAAACATTTCGCGGGCGCGTTGTGCGACTGCGTTGAAATCGTCCGGGTCGTTGTTTGCCGGCTTGCTCTCGTCGATGATATTTTTTGTATCGTCGGCGGGCTGTTTTTTTAAATTCTCGATCTGCTGATCCTTGGCTGTGATGTCAGCCTTAAGGTCGGCAATCTCCTTTTCCTTGTCGGCAAGGAGTTTTTCGATTGTGTCAGCCTGAGCCTCGGTGATTTCAGCCTTTCCGTCGTTGAACTTGAGGCTTTCGATGGCGAGGGCTGCACAGATAAGTGGTAAGATCTTTGCCATTGTGTTGATGATGTTTGTGGGTTGGTTATCGAATATTTGCGAGAAAGCGTCCTTGACGCGACGGAAGAAGCCGACTCTCTTGGCTTCAAAGCCCGGAGGCACAGGTATGCCGGCTTCTTCGAGAGAAGCGACGACAACATCGTTGATGACGGTGGAGTCCTCGACTTCCTCGTCGGTGATTTCATCGACAAAGCCCCATTCCTTGGCTTCCTTGGCAGAGAGCCATCCTCCTTCGCTCATAAGCTTCAGGAGCTGGTCTTTCGGTTTCTTGCAGCGAGCGGCATACATGCCGGCGATGTTCATATCGATTTTTTCGAGGTCGCGTTTCGACTTCTCCAGTCCGTCGATCACACGCTGCATCTCGTCAGAGTTGCACTGCGCGAACTTGCACACGAACTGCGAACATTTATGCACCAGGTACATCGCATTCGTGTCGATGCTGATATGCTTTGCGTTCATCGAAGCGATTGTGGCGGCTGAAGCGTTGTAGCCGACATAATGCACCTTCACGTTGCCGTGCATCTTGATGGCGGCAGCCACTGACATAGCAGTAGTGACCGAACCGCCGAGCGAGTCGATCACAATGGTAAGTTCCTTATCCTTATTTTTGTTGAGGAACCAGTCTACATAGTCGGCATCAAAATCCCAGCCGCCCACGTAGCCTTTGAGTTTCAGGTCGTATTTTTGAGCCATATCTTGAAGATTTGGCTCAAAATTACGGCACTTAAACAATGTGTAAAAAGACTTATTTGCCGAGTGAAACGAGCGATTTAAGGCTTTTGAGCGACACTTTCACAGTGTTTCCGGCACGCTGCCCTCCGCTTTCGCCCGTGTGACGAGTAATCTCGATGGTGGGATAAGGCGGCTCTGCCGCTCCCACGAGCCACGCCGAGCCATCGACGGTGACAATGAGAAAAGCCAAGCGCAATCGCGTAGGAATCTCATCGGTGGTATGGAATTGCAGTGTAGTGGTCTCAACTTCGCCGTGGTTGTCATATTCGTCAACAGATTGGCAAGTGGCATCCGATTGGATGTCGAGCCAATGAATGTCAGAGAGGACGCTAACAGGAACACCGGCGCGAGCCTTAAGCGGAATGTTCGGTGTGAGAAAGGTGCAAAGGACATATCCCACTTTGATTATACCAGGTAGAATCTGTGTCATTTCTTCTATTTTATTTTTGTGTTGTTTGTGCGCTTATTTCGCTGTTGTGCTGTTATTTATGCGTTGTGCGGCGGTGGTAATTTCGCGTAATGAAGTCGGAGCGATTTAACACAAATTTAACACTTTTTGTTTTGTACTTTCCTGCGGTGTGTTTTACGCTTCCGATAATACATCTGCCTGATGGTTTCCCAGTTTTTGGGGTCATCGCTGATGCCATGATTTTCCATCCACGAATAAATGAGGTCGGAGATGGGTGCGTCGACATTGTCGAGAGTGTGCAGCTCCTGCCACATCTCGCAACGGAAGCGCACATAGATATTTCTCTCGATAGTCTTCCTTGCCTTTGGCGGGAGGTAGTTGTAATATCGAGGGTCCTTGTCGCGGAAAGTCGGCAGGGCGATGACCACATTGGCATCGTCGGGTGCCACTTCCCCCGGACGCCCCGGAACAGGCGTTGTAAGAAAACGCTCCAAGAGGTCGCTTTCGCTGCTGCCTCTTGGCAAACTGATGGGGTTCGTTCCCCCGTTCTCGTGCACAAACCATTCGGCAAGGTATGGCTCGAGGTGAAGATAAAGCAGTATTTGACTCATAAGCAGATAAATATAAGTGATTACAAAGTTAAACAGAAAATCTGAAACAATGTATCTTTTTGGACACAGATGCAAACTATTTGTGCATTTTTCTGAACAAATAATTTGATTATACATTCTTTTGAAAATCGCAGAAAATTAGTACAAGAGTACGGAAATTTCACAACGCACTGATTTACAATGCAGTGCAAGCGTACTTTTAATTTCTAAAATAGTGCGCCGTACTAACGTACAGTACGTACGAAACCGCACTCGGCTCTGCCGAAAAAAGTACGGACTTAAAACGCTGATTTACAAATGCAAATCATAGGAGCGTACGAATGTACTTTTATTTTTCTTATATATAATCCTAAAAGAAAAAAATAAAAATAGAATAAATTTACACGAATCGGCTACATGCTGACGAGCGGTCGGGAGCCCTCCCGCACCCTCCGCTCGATGTCGTTGGCTGTACGGATGTACCACACTGTTTTCATACGGAAACAGGGGTAACAGGGGAAATGGCGTGCCAATGAGCGCAAAGCAAGCGTGCTTGCTTTGCCGAGTGCCGCCGACATTGCACGAAAGTGAATTTGGGTGGCACTCGGCAAAAAAACACAAAGCAATGTGTAACAATACATTAAAGGACAATTATTATATTTTGCCCTGACAACAAAAAAAAAGGAGGGGGAAAGATACCTATGTTCTCTCCCCCTCCCGACTGTTGCAGACCTATCGGTGGTGATTACTCGTGTCTAAGGAATTTCGGCGAGGGTTGCATCAGCCACCCGAAGCGCCGAGGAAATTGCTTAACGGTCTTGTAACCGAGTCCTATCATAATCTTGGCGACGGTGTTCTTGTCGATCTCGACCATTTCGTCGAGTTCGAGAATGATGTCGTCGCTGGTCTTTACAAATGCCCCCTGGCTGTCGAGTGAGGGAGCCGGCATAAATTCCTCGAGGTATGAGATCAATACCTTCTCGAGGGCGTTGGGATCACGCTTGCCCTGCTTGTCATCGGAGTTATCAACACCCTGTTGATAACCTTTCTTCTTTTCGCTCATTGCTGGTCCTCCTTTCTTCTAAGATTGCGTGACTCCACATATTCGCAGAGCGCATCTGCAAGCATCACAAGGTCTGCCTCGCGATCGATGAAGATACTGCCGACGGAAACACCGTTGAACTGCGCATCGATGTCGTGGGCTCTATCGCCGTCGTATGTCTGGCTACTGATAGCCACATGGAAAAGGTCATCGTTCGACTGGAACGACACCACTCTTTTTGCGTCGATCGTTCTCATATCTCGTCCTCCTCGTATGTCATTTTAGTCATTTCGGGGATCATCGCCGCCATTACGATAAAGGCGAAGATGGCGGTAAGGGCATCGTTATCGAAAGCTGCGGAGAAGAAGCCGGCCAAGGCTGCGATGCTCCACACCCACACCAGGAGGGTGCCGTAACGGGCGACTGTGCGGCGGCTCCATGAGCGCACCGCGAGATTGAGGCGCAGCCATAGGCGGCGCACCTGCGACTTAGACACTGACTTGAACACGGATCTGTCCAAGTTCGTTGTGAGGGTCAGATTACGGCTCTGAGGGGCCTCGAAAGTGATTGCTTTCATATCTGTTTGCATTTAAAGAATGGGCAACAAAAAAGCGGCTGCCGTTTACGCTGCAAACAGATGGTAGCCCCGAAGAGCCAGTATCTACGTAAAACGACAACCGTTTAAGGTTGGATATATGTCGGACAATAAAAAAAGCCCGATGATATGTGTCGAGCAATTACCGATGCCCTGCGGGGTAGTTTACTACCATCTGTTTGCACTGCGAAGTTACTGCTAATTTTTGAGATGACAAAATTTTGGGCGACAATTATTTTAGTCTGCGGTCAAATTGTCCTTGTTCACCTCGTAGGCGAGCGGTGCCAAATCTATAGACATTAATGGCGGAGTGCATATGGAAAGGATCACTTCGCCATATTGATTGTGCGAAAGGGCGAAGTCGCCCATCGTGATAATATCCATTCCAATGAGCATATCGGCATCAACCATCCGCGCCTCGCATACTTCCACATTGTGGTAAATGTGGCCGTTGGGTATCTTGATAGCGATATTGTAAGTGTTGTAGTATTCAGAAGCGCCGTGCGGCGTCTTGACCTCCATCAATCTCTCCGGCACAAGTTTCAATGCCTCTGCGATCCGCCGTGAGATGCAGGTCATATTGCACCCCGTATCCCATTTGCCACGGCATTTTACACCATCCTCAGGCATCATCATCGCTTCTTCCGGAATGGCGTGACTGACATAGATGTCGGTGATTGCGCTCTGCGGATATTTGCCCAAACGCAGAGTGTATGCTTTGTATTTCATAGAGTCAGATATATATTGAATAAGCCCGCTCTCCTGGTATTGCAGGATAATATGCGGCTTCGCCGGCATTGAATGTGCGCAAAAATCTTCTCGCATCTTCACGCTTGTCGAAAACTCCGGCAGTCTTTAAGTCAGCAGTAATCACCACAAATCTTCCTCCGTAGAGGTCCACATACTCGGACTGATGTTCCTTGAAGTGTTGCAATATCCTCTTTAGCGTTTCCATAATCATTTATTTTGTGCAAATTTACCAAAATTCAGCGACATGGCACACAGACGAACAAAAAATCCCCGAGCCGAAGCCCGGGGAGCGTCAAGAGAACTTTCAAGGGTGTAAATCAAACGAGAGTCACTTGACACAATTCCTTTCCAAAGGTATGAAGAGCAGACTCGATTTTTGCCGTGGTCTTCGGCGAGGGATTGCGGTAGCCGCTGGCGTATTGCGAGAGTTGCGCAGCCGATACGCCTGTGATGCGAGCGAGACCGGCAAATGTGAAGCGTCCGGCGTAGTAGTTAAGCATCGATGCGAGGTCATAGGCGAAGGTAAATTCCGCCTCCTTGAACTCGCCGCGCTCTCCATCGGCGAATGCCTCACGCATACCCTCGTAGCACCTCATCCAATCGTCGATGGCTTCCTGCACAGTCTTACCCTCGCCGACAAGACCGTAGTTGAGTTCGGGATGCTTGTCCATATAGCAGGAGTAACTGCCGTCTTTCTCTCGATATAAATAAACTTTGACCTGTACCATGATTTACTATTTGTTTTATAAAGTTTGTGTTCCTGTTTTGTCGGTAAAGGGAGGGGCTTTCGCCCCTTCCTTGTTAGAGTTTCACTCCCGACTGCCGCTCGATGTTGCGCTGTGTGCCTCGCTTGGCTTCCTCGCTTTCGTGGCGGCTTGTGGGAAAGTAGGTGTCCGTGATCGGGCTGTACCATTCAGGGTGTCCCGCTATCGAGTGTCCTGTCGGATAGCACCCTGCCTTTCGTAGTTTCCGGTGGATTTCTGAATATTTCATTGTTTTCTCGTTTGATTTACGACGCAAAGATAATGCTATTATTTTTGATAGCAAAATATTTTTGCGATTATTTTTCATTCGGGGGGCGTTTTTTTAGTCAAACAGCGATGGCTGAGAGTCAAGTCTTCCTGTGCGGATGCTTTCGAGACGCTTTTTGGCTTCCGCAAGATGTTGCTTGGACTCGCCCATCTCTTGGGTGAGCCTGGCGATTTCCTCGAGTGCCTCAATCTCGGCGCGGTTCTCCTCGGCGACACGCTTCGCTTGCCGGTTGAAGTGGTCGTAGAGGGCGTTGTAGCATTCCACACGGTAGCGCATCACTGCCGGACGTGCCTCGTCCGATACGTTTTTCGGGTTGATGGTGAACAGCCACCCGTAGACGTATTTCAGGGGGTAGACAGAACATTTCTCGTTGTTTACCGTCTGCGGCAACAAGGGTGCTGAGCACCCCGGTTGACGACAGGAATTCATCTTCAGATATCTTTTGACGCTGTGCTCTATCATCGATGCCTAACGCATCGCAGATGGGCTTGATGGGGACGAGCTGCGCTTCGTCGATGCTTACTTGAATCTGTTGGCCGTTGATGACGGCGATTGCTGTTGTGTTCATCGTTTATAGGATTTTGTTTGTGTTTAATGTGTATCAGTTAGGGCGCTCAGCACCCCAACTGAAACTTTCCGTAGGTGGCAGGCTATTTCTCTCAGGGAAATAGTTGAGATGTCACTGATTTATGCGCCAAGCGGTGACGCTGTGATACCATTTGCCTTCATACTCGCGGCTTTCGATGTCGACTTCGACTTCGTAAGTGCCACCCATCTGCAGCTGCATCTTATCGATGTTGTCATTCATCACTGCGAAGCATACCTTTTTGGGGTAAGCGCCTTCTGTTTCGAGGATGTACTCCTTTTTGCGCCAGCTTTTGCCAGAGCGCGACACGCCCGATGCTTCATTGAGCATGCCGATGATTTTGCCTTTAATAGCCATAATCTTGATTGTTTATAAAAATTTAAAAAAGTGTTTGTTGTATTAGTGATAGGATTTGCTTCTTGACTTCGTAGATGCAATCCTCACTGAAATATTCACGATACTGGTTCATATATCCGAGGAAGTAGAGCTGCGCGTCTTGGGCGGTTTTAAACCAACCGACAAGGTCGCCCGGCATCTTATCTGCAGTCTTTCCATTCTCGAATAGAATCCAGTAGCCTAACGACCATTTACCAGGACTGATCTCCGAAATATACAGCTGTACCGACTCTGTAGATGAGTCGTAAACGGTAATCGACTGTGTAATCTCTTTATTCACCACCGCTGCGACCTCCGGCATTCTGAGGTATTCATATGCGTTTCTTCTTATCATTTTCAATGGATTTAATGAGTTCATTTATTTGTTTTTCAAAGAAGGGGCTTGCCTTTCTTTCGGCAACCCTCTTCACATAGTAATTTGCGGAGGTTCGCCACTTGTGGAGAGCCCAGCCTATTTCGTAATGGCGATATCGGTAATGCTTCGCCAGAGCTGTGAATACCAGGCGAGCTTCAACGATGTGCTGTACCCTTCGGTGACTCTGTAAATCCCTGACGGTACAAGCCCCGTCTCTGGCCGCTGCCCTTAACAGCGTATCGATGCGTGGTCTGTCCATAATCAGAATGGTTGTTTATCGGCTACCGCCTGTGAAAATACACTGAAATATTCAACGCCGCCGCTCTTGTCGGCTTCGCCGATGAAACTCTCGCCGGGGTTGCTGCGCTTGAAGTCCGAGAAGGAATTGCCGTCTTTGTTGGGCTTCGAGATGTTGAAGTGGTAGCCCTTGAACTGACAGTAGAAAACAAGTTTCGTGCGGAAGTTGGATGGCGTGACACCGAACTTGCTGTCGGGGAAAGCGCTATGATAAGCGTCGTACATAACTTTACGAGCCAGTCGCTCGTTGAGTTTGTCGCTGCTCTCGTCGAAATATATCTCCGCCCACTGATAGAATGCTTCGCCCATCTGCTGCTTCAAGGTTCTACGTGTGATGTCGCGCATTGGCGGTGGCACGGCACCTTTTCCTTGTCGGAACCAGCCGCACGACATCGATTTGAGGTAGAACATACAGCACTCGGCCATAAAGTTATCAAACAGGTTCCACTGTTCGTCATCCCAGTCGGCAAAGAACTGATGCCCGAAGTCGTCGATGGGTGAATGGTTGTCGTTGTACCAGTCCGAGAATGCCATATACGCTATGCGGTCAAGGGCGGAGCGGTTCTGTGCATTGATGGCGTGGCTGGTGGTGATGTAGAATTTCGGGGATTTCTCGTTTTTTATCACAAAGCGAGCCTTTGTTTTGGGGTTGACAGCAAGATCGCCGGTGACGGCTCCGAAGAAACGCTCGAAGTCAAAGTTTACCTTGACGTCATCGAGGAAGATGTTCCTCGTGCGCAGCGTGACATTGGAGTAGAGATATTCGTCGTCGTTCTTGGTGTTTCGCCCGTCGATATAGGTTTGGTCGAGGATGTAACTGAGAGCCTTTCCGATTAGCGACTTACCTGTTCGACCGTTGCTCTGCGCCACCTCACCCATCTGTCCGTCCATCGCAATCACCGCCTTCAGTTCGGTCTGATACTTGTAGTCTACAAGCAGATAGCCGATGGTGGTGATTTTGTTGACGAGGTGGTTGTAATATTCCTGATCGTCCTGCGGAGTCATTGTGTAGCCGGGGGTCGCCCAAAAGTGAGAGGTGTTCTGTATGAACTGCCAAAACTCGCACGCTTTGCTTTCCTCAGTGACATAGACCTGATAATTGCCGTTCTCGTCCTTGACGATGTCGCTGATGAGCGGCACGCGCTTGAACTTGCGGCTGATGATTTTGTCGTTCCAGACCTGGCCGAGAATGCGATCGCCGTACTCTATACCGTTGGAAGTGATTTGAATTTGGCCGTTGAGATAATACATCCTTTGAATGTGAGGCTCGAAACGGTCAAACGTATCGTCGATTTTCTTGATGCGTTCCAGTTTGTCAGGGCCGAGAAGCGAGCCGAGGCGTGCGGCAAAGAAGTTGCGCACGTCAGGATCCTTGGTGGCTTGCAGTATGTAGTAAAATGCGAAGTCACGGATTTCGGTAGGACCGGAGGGGTGAACAATCCCCTCGTCGATACGCACGAATTTGTATTGGTCGACTTCGAGGTCGGAGGTGTGAATGCGATAGAAGCCGTTGGCCGAAACAAATTCTATGGCTTCGTAAGCATCAAATTCAATATTTTTTTTGTCCTTGTCGTTGCGTGATACACGCCAGAAGTCACGCTCCGAAGTCTTCGACGCTTGTAGGATCTTGCCGTCTTCGACACGGTAGGCCATTTTCGCAAATCGGAAATTAGGCAGCGTCAGTAAAACATCGCGGTGACGGTCAAAGAACTGCCCTGGATCATTAAGACTCCAGTAGTCTTTGATTTGATTGTCGGTCTTAGACGATATTTTGTGTATATCGACATAGGTACCTTTGCCGTCATGGGTGAATAGCGTCGACAAAATATCCTGAAGCAGTTCGCCCTCTCTTCCGGCGAGGGAGTTCGTCAGCAGGTCGTCGATGCCCTTGTCATTCTTCTCGTTCGGATTGATATGGCCGAAGTAGATGTCGACACTCACGCCTATGCCGTGCAGGGTCTGCACATAGGTCTTGAATTTGATTGCCGCCTTGGCGAAGGCATTGGGTCGGTAATCGACATAATCGCCCACCTGAAGTTTTTGGCTCAGATGGTCCCAGTCGGAGTCAAACAGCAGCACGACATTCTTGACCGAGCAGGTCTGAATGATATACTGCAAGTCCTGTATCAATCCGGTTTCCTCGTTGCCGATGTTGAAAATCCCTTGGATGCCGACAGATGGAATGCCGTGCTTGCAGGCTTTCTCGGCTTTCTTCTCACCCTCTTGGACTATCAGGGTGTCGATGTGTTCCGCTCGCTGATAACGCTCACGAATATATTGAGGGATATAGAGGCGAGTAGGGGCACCTGCGGGCGACTGGTATTTCGTTTCTCGTCCGTCCCTGTCGAGGTGGGCGGCAGGGTTTGACCATCGAACGCGGACGTATGGAAGCAGTTTGCTTCCAGCTCCTCGTTTCGAATAGGTCATAAGTTTACCGTGCAGGTCGTAGTAATAGATCAGCATTTCATCGTCGGAGTCGTTGATGTTGCCCGACCTATCGATGCCGCCGCGTCTGAATGTCGGAACGGCCATCTGCCCGTTCTCGATGTGTATGGTGGCGTGAACATCGTCCAATGTAAGACCGGAGGCTTTAAGTTGCGCCTCGCAGAAAGATTTGCTGTTTTTCTTCTTGTTGGCTGCGATAGACCTTGCGCGGCGTTCCTCCTCTGTCTCGATGATTATGCCGCTGGCTTCTGCGACACGCTTGACCGCCTCGGGGAAAGAGCATTTAGAGAAATATTGCTCGGCTGCTATCGGGTCAGCCAAAGAGAAGCCGCAGGAGAAACATTTGGCGAGGTTCTTACTGCCTTTGTGAGTCACACAAAGACCTTTGCCTTTGCCCTCCTTGCCACACTCGGGGCATTTGCGATATTGCGTAGCCCCTCGGCCTGTCAGGTTAGGGATGAAGTGACGGATGTCAGCCCAGGTTCTAACCTTATCTATGTCGGTATTGCTATAACTCATCTTTAAAAATGTTGTTTTCAGCCGCCCATTTCACAAATTCGGGTGTCTCGTGGATGCCAAGACGTGTGAAAGCATTGCGGATGTGGTTATTGACTGTGTGGATTGACAAATACAACTTCTCGGCGATTTCATCGCGGCGCATCCCCTGGTATAGCAGACGAAGCACACGCATTTCAGCGTCTGAAATGTGATGGTTGAATGTCGGGCGGCATATCACTCTCTCGTGTTTGCACTCACCTCGGAGAGGGCAAGGAACGCACTCGATATTGAATTTGCCATAAGCATTGACATCTGGTATATTGTCAATGCTTCCGAAGTTGCATTTACAGAACCTATTGACGATTCTGAACCGGAAATGCGTGAGGTTGGGCTTGCATCGCTCATATTCGTTGCACAGGGCAGCGTATGCGGCCGGATAAAACTCCTCGATTTGTTCAAGCATCGTGGTGATGATGTCGCCACTGCGCTCAGTCAGTTTCTCGGTCGTTCCGTCGGCAAGCCGATACCAAACCTCAGTTTCAAATGTGTAAAACTCAATGTTCAATGACATGAACAAATCATTTTAGGCATTTTCCATTTCGCAAAATATCTCGGTTGAGAAAATTTCCTCAATTTTGCGCTTGTAAAGTTCGGGAATGCGACAGTGGCCGTACATCCAATTATACACGACTTGACGAGTGACGAAGCAAGAGTCCATTATCTTGTCAATGGCTACAGTCTTTTCGTTCTTAGAAAACGAGTCGTTCAGGAAGGACGCGAGAGCCTTGGAGTCTTTAGTTACCTTGGTTGATTTTTTGCTGTTCTTTTCCATATGTAAAAATATTTTCGTAAATTTGAATACACAAATTTACATATAAATTGATTGACTCAAACATATAATGCAGTCAATATTCAAACATTTAAGAATTATTAACAAACATATAGAACATAAATGAAGCACGTTGGAGAAACCATCAAGACGATAATCGAGGGAAAACACTTGCAAAAGAACTTGATTGCAAGCCAAGTAGGCATCACGCCCACTTACCTATCATCGATTATGCATAAGGCTACAATAGATTGTGGACTTCTTGAAAGAATTTGTAGAGCTATAGGCGTTCACCCTCGATACTTTTTCGAGGAAACATCTAACATCTCTTACAATGTAAGTGATGTGAAGGCTGAGTCCGTAGTCGGCACTGCCACGGTCAACATCAGCCAAGGAGAAGTAGATGCACTGCAAAAACTTATTGACGAAAAAGAGCGCACCATTCAAATTTTGATGCGCTCAAAAGGTTTTAACCCGGAGTAAAATCCGTGGACACTACGTGGACAGTATTTTATAAAACAAGGTGATTTTTGTCGCTGATAAGGCTGAATGAGCGGTCAGTAAGGGACGAGTTCAAATCTACACGTTTCTTGTCCTCTCCGCAAAGTCCTGTAAATAGAAAGATTTACAGGACTTTTGCTTTTTATTCCTTTTCGTAGTCCTCCCTTTTTTTGGTCAGCGGATTTTCCGGTTCAGTAGATAAATACTGGGGGCACAGAAACAAAAAACATAAAAAACAGCCTTTTAGCGATGCCAGTGCTTCGCACCTGTCGTTAGTGCTGTGGCATGTCTGATTTCAAGCCGAGGCTTGAATCAGCCACACCACATCACCAACGCCGCCCTCTTACGAGGTCGGTGGCATCGCCAAAAGGATAAAAACCGCTCGCCTTCGGCGAAAAACCAAACCCGGTAGGGACGTGATACTTCACGTCCGCCCATAATCGCAATATCACATTGAATATCAGCCATTTGGCGCGGACGCGAAGTATCGCGTCCCTACCATGCAAAATCGTTTTGGGAGATTGGAAGATTTGATTCCGCTTTTCACCAAGAAATCATTTTATTATCAGGGGTTTTTCGCCGTGAAACGGCGAGCGGTTTTTATCCTTGGGGCAATGTGGATAGCCCTCGTAAGAGGGTGGCGGAGGGATTGTGTGGTTGGCGGCATGGAAACTCGTTTCCAATGACGCAAAGCGCACAGTCGCACCGCCAAATGCGAAGCATTCCACGTTGCCCCAAGGCTGTTTTTTATATTTTTGTCTTTGATTCCATTCTCGATTCGGCAACAATGCAGAATCTATCCACAAAAATTTTCCACTAATTTCCTTTTAAGCACGGAAAAAGGCGGCCGTGGGTGGTCGCCTTTTTGGATTGGAATTGGATATGTTAGTGTTATTACTTTGGTGCGCATTAGAACATTGGTGGGCCACCAGGACCGCCTGGAGGTGGACCGCTTGGACGACCACCGCGGCCGCCTGGAGGTGGACCGCCTGGACCGTCGCCGTCGCCACGGTCACCCCATTGGTTCTTTTGGGTGGGCTGATTGCCCTTTGAGAATGTGGTGAAGCGGTAGGTGAACGTGAGCATCGCGTAGCGGTTGAGCGAGTTGGTGTACACATCCTCGATATAGTTGGCAGTTACGGTGCGCGCGATGTTCTTTTTCTGTTGCAGAATGTCGAACACGCTGAGTTGCACGCTTGCGGTGCGGCCACGGAGGAACTGGTAGCCCAGAGAGGCGTTCCAAATCCACTGCTTTGAGTCGTAGCCTGCTGCCATACCCGAAGTGGCGCTGAAGTTCAAGTCGGTGCTCAGCACCAGCCCGAAGGGCGTAGAGTATGTGCCGTTGAACATACCGCCATAGGTGTGAATGTCGCGGTTGTTGCCCACATTCACAGAGTTGTGGGTGGTTTGGAAACTGTAGCGTGGACGGATTTCCAAGTCAAGCACCGAGTTGCGGAACGCCAAACCAGGTGAAACATTCACGCTGAATGTGCCGCTGGTGTTTAATTCGCCATTGTTGTAGCCCTTGGTCACAGAGTAGCGAGAGAACAGGTGATTGCTGAAGAACCACACCTTCGATGCCCCGAATGGGAGACTGATCATATTCATCGCCATCGCATTCCACACACCGTTCACATTGTCGTAGGTGTTGGTGCGTCCACCGGTTGAAGCGTCGTAGGTGGTTTTGGTGATGATACTGTTTTGCGAGAAGTTCACGCCAATCATCGCCATAAGGCTGCGTTGGGCAGCCTGGTTGAAGTCGCTGAATCGCAAATTCACACGGTGCGAGAACGTGGCTTTCAAGTCGGGATTACCGATGGTGATGTTGAGCGGGTTCGACACATCAGCCACAGGCTGGAGTTGGGTGAGCGATGGTTCGCTGGCACGCATACGGTAGTCGAATGCGAGGTTGCGCGTCTTGCTAAACTTGTAGCGGAAGCGTGCAAACGGGGCCACCGACCACGACCAGCGAGCAGCGATGTTGCGGTCGGCGTTAATCAAGTCGGTGCTCTTCGACATTGCCGAGTTGACCGAGAAGCCCACATTCAGATTGTAAGCCTTACGCACTTGGCGGAATCCCAATTCAAACGACTGGTTGTAGTAGGTGTTGCGAAAGCGGTTGCTTTGGCTTTCGTTGAGCACACGCTCCAAATCCTCGCCCAGGTCGTAACTGATAATCTGCGAGAGCAACTGTCCATCTACGAGCGCATACGAGCCGTATTGGGTTTCGAAATAGTTGCGTATGTTCTGGTCGGAGAGCAAGTCCACCATCAGGTCGTTGGGGTTGTAGCCCAGCACTGGTTGGGAGGGAGTGCCATTGATGTCGTACACCAGTTTGGTGGCGCGGCTGAACTTATAGTTGCCTCGGTAAGCCAAAGTGAGGTAGCGCGCATTCTTCACATCGCCCAGAGGTTCGGTCCAAGTCAGTCGGCCAGCGATAGTATTGGTGCGACGGTGGTTCTCGTAAATTTGGTCGATTGTCTCGTCGGGGTCCGATTTCAAGTAGTAGGTGTTCTGGGTGTAGGTGGTGCCATCCTCGTTGGTGGAGCTGTATTTGTAGCGAAGATGTGCACTGTAGCTACGCCCAGGGTGATATTTAAACTTGTGGGTAAACACCACCTGGCCACCGATGTCGAAGCCCTTGCCGTCGTTGTTGTAACTGCTCAAACTGCGGTTCACAGGAGTCATCGCCACATCGCCAGCACGAGTCATCGAAGAATCCGCCTTCGCGCTGTTGCTGAAGTTGAATGAGAAGTTGGGGCGAAACTCGAAAGTGTTGCATGAGTCGGGCTTCCACTGAATGCGGAAATCGCCACGCACGTTGTGTCCCTTGGTGCGAGATGATGAAGCCGAGTTGTAGTAGCTGGTGGAGTCGGGGAAAATATAACGACGGTCGGTAGTGGTGCGCGCATCGCGGTCGCTGTGGTTGTAGTTCACATTACCGCCAGCACGGAATTTCTCGCTGTCCTTAGAGCCCACATTGAAGTTGAAACCGAGGTTTTGGCTGGTGGTGATACCGCTATTGTTGCCAAATCGCATGAAGCGTGAGGCACCGCCGTCGGTGAAGTTCTGGCTATTGGTGTTGTTGCCACCAGCAATGAAAGTGAACTGGTTGCCGTCGGCGAAGTAGTTTGCCACCAGATTGCCGCTATATCGGTCGTCGGTGCCGTAGCCACCTGTCACAGTGCCAAACCAGCCGTTGTTCATGCCCTTCTTCACCGTGAGGTTGATCACCGTCTCGTCTTCACCGTCGTCAACGCCCGTAAGGCGCGCCAAGTCGCTTTTGCGGTCGATAACCTGGAGTTTGTTCACCATGTCGGCAGGAATGTTTTTCGAAGCCATTTTCGGGTCGTCGCTGAAGAATTCCTTACCGTCGATAAGGATTTTCGACACCTCTTTGCCGTTGGCTGTAATCTTGCCGTCGCTGCTCACCTCCACGCCAGGCATACGCTTCAGCAGGTCTTCCACCACAGCGTTGGCTTGGGTTTTGTAGGTGTCGGCGTTGTATTCTATGGTGTCTTCCTTCACCGTGATAGGCGTTTTCACACCGTTGACCACGGCTTCTTTCAAGAGAATGCCCTCCATTTTCATAGAAATGGCACCAAAGTTCACGTCGCGACCGGTCTTTTCCACGGTCACGCAGCGTGTGGCGTTGTCGTAGCCCAGATAGGAGCATTTCAGCACATAGCGTCCGGGCGCCACATCTTTAAGGTTGAAGAGCCCATTGCCGTCGGTGACAGTGCCCATCACATAGGTGCTGTCTTTGTTGGCCTTGAGCAACTTCACCGTGGCCGCTATCAGCGGCAGCGAGTCGTTGGCATCTACCAGCAGTCCATTGAGGGTGGAAGCCGCCTGAGCGCCAAACGCCAAGCACATCACGGTTAGTGTCAGTAGTAACTTTTTTATGCTTCTGATTTTTTTCATGTTGCAAAATTACGAACACCCCTCCAAAAGAAACAAACAAAAACTACCACCCACCCCATTTTATAGACGAAAATGTGAATTTTCACTATTTTAACCAAATTTTTCGCCGTTTTTTCCATTTCTGCGACCCGACGTGTTTTTTAATTACCGAATTATCATTATCTTTATCCTTTGAAAAACAAATTAAAACTAACACCTATGAAGAAAGGATTATTGATAGCACTAATGCTTTGCATCTGCGGCTTTGTGAATGCGCAGCGCGTGTTCACCCTCGTGTATGCCATTTCCGACGACGGTTTTGTGAATATTCGTGCCACCCCTTCGGCAAGCGGCAAGGTGGTGGGGCAAGTGTATGGTATGCTCCACGGTTTGGGCAACGCCGAAAAGATTGGTCAAGTGGACGGCTGGACTAAAGTGAAGAAGGACAATGTGGTGGGATATGCGCGCACCAAATATCTGGAGTGCCAAACTTGGTGCAACGGTGGCAGTCCGCGCATCGTGGCGAAGAAAGCCACGCCCATCTACGGCGAGGACTTCAGTGGGGAAAGCACCACTGGTGTGGGCGGCAAACTCTACACCGTGCCAGCCGGCACCATCATCGCCGACACCTACAAGAGCCACGGCAATTACTACATGCTTACCTCTGGCCACGACAACCTCTACATCCCCAAAAGTTGCGTGAAAGTGGTGCGCCATTAGCCCCTTGTATGGGTGGTGCGCTACCGGAGAATGGGCCAGGGGAAATGGGCGATTTGGCGGTCGAGTTCGGCACTGCGGCCGTTGAGGTAACTGTCGAGCAGGGCATGGAACGCTGGCGAGTGGTCCATGTGGGTGAGGTGTGCGAGTTCGTGGCACACCACATATTGCACCAGCGGTTCGGGCAAAAGCATCAGGTGGCGTGATAATTGAATCATTCCGCCTCGCGTACAGTGCCCTAATTTCACCGTTCCTTTGCCGATCTCGAAGCCACGAGGTTTCAGCCCCAGGCGAGTGGCCTCGCTTTGGGCGTATGGTATCAGATAGCGGTGGGCAATGCGCCCAAACAGCAAGGAAATCACCTTCGAAAGGGCGCGCGTCGCCGCATCGTTCTCCAAATCCAAATCGGCTGGCACACGCATATAGAGCGACACACCGTCGGCTGGGTCGATGCCGTGAGCCACACAGTTGGTGGTGAGTTTGGCATCGGTGCTGATGGTGAGGGTGGTGTGGAAGCACGGTATCACCTGACCGTCGTGGAAGGTGATTTTCTGATGATTGAGCGCGCGGATTTTATCACGGTCGGCATCAACCAAGCCCTCCAACTGTTTTTCCATACCGTAAGGAGCCGACATGTAAAGCCGATTGCCACGCCAGCGGCACCTCACATTTTTCATTCCACACCTGAACGTGACCACCACTTTGCCAAATTCCTTGTCAATGAAGTAACACTGCATCGCCGCTATTCCTCCCCTCTGTTGTCTTTGCCCCACATCAGTTTTGTGCGTAGCACTCGAGCGAAGCGGTGCCCCTTCAGCATAATCACACGGGTTGGGAATGGCGCTTTGGCTATGCGGAGCGTGGTGCCAGATGGCAAGTCGATGGTTTCGCCATCTACGCTCACCTGAAACAGCCGTGCCCTACTGCGCACAGTCACGCGCAGCATCGAGGTGTCGGCAAACACCACCGGGCGCATCGTGAGAGCGTGCGGAGAGATGGGCGAAAGCACGAAGCAGCGTGATTGGGGATGGAGGATTGGACCACCCACACTCAGATTGTAGGCTGTGGAGCCTGTGGGGGTGCAGAGCAGCATACCATCGCCATTGAATGTGGTGAGTGCCACATCGTCGAGGCTCACGTCTAATTTGATGGTGGAAGATGTGTCTTGGCGAAGAATAGCCACCTCATTGAGGGCGAAGCGCTTGGCTTCCTCGTAGCCCGAAGGCAGCATGAGTTGGAGCATGGAGCGTTCCTCAATGTCGTAGTCGCCCGACAGCAGGCACTTCACGGCTTGTGCCGTTTCGCTGATGTCGACGGTGGTGAGATAGCCCAAATGCCCAGCGTTGATGCCCATGATGGGGACGCCCTGCACTGCCACCGCCTGTGCGGTGCGCAAAAAAGTGCCGTCGCCGCCAATGCTGATTGCCACATCGGCACGCACGGCAGCCCCCTTGCCAAACACGTTGAGATAGGGAATCTCGCCCACTTCATGGTTCAAAAAGTGCACATACGAAGGATCGCCCCACAGTTCAGCGCCTGTGTCGTGCAGAAGGCTCAACAGCAGTTTCACCTGCTCAAGCGATTCGTGCTGAAATTCGTTGCCAAAAATAGATATTTTCATCTTTACAAGATATTACTTTTCTGAAACACAGCGACATAAATTCAACCCACGGATTGAACATCGCCTCCACTTCTTACATTATTCACACCACCAGCAGATGCTGGCTGGCTGCAAAAAAGCAAAGAATTGTCCATTTAAGCATATTTTACTTTTATATCTCTCCAATTCTTTTTATTTTTGCATAATTATTGTGTTGTGGCAAATTTACGATTTTTTTTCGCAAAACCACACTAAACGGAGCCATATCGCTCTAAAAAAAACTAAACTCGACATACATAAATGGTAAATTTAAGTGTAAACATCAATAAAGTAGCCACTTTGCGCAACGCTCGTGGCGGCAATGTGCCAAACGTGGAACACGTGGCTATCGACTGCGAACGCTTCGGAGCCGACGGCATCACAGTGCACCCACGCCCCGACGAACGCCACATCAAGCACGACGACGTGTTTGCGCTGCGTCCACTCATTCGCACAGAGTTTAACATCGAGGGCTATCCGAGTGAAGACTTCATGAAGCTCGTGCTCTTGGCTCGCCCTTCGCAAGTGACACTCGTGCCCGACGCTCCCGACGCGCTCACCTCGTCGGCAGGCTGGGTGGTGGCCGACCATCTTGAATTTCTCACTGGCATCGTCGACCGACTGAAAGAGGCAGGAATCCGCACCAGCATTTTCGTGGGCACCGATGAAGAGAACATCCGTCTGGCGGCGAAAACAGGTGCCGACCGTGTGGAACTCTACACCGAACCTTACGCCCAGATGTACCCCGACAACCCCGAAGAGGCAGTTGCGCCTTTCACCCGCGCCGCCGAAGCCGCACACAAAGTGGGACTGGGGCTGAACGCCGGTCACGACCTGAATCTTCAAAATCTGAAGTACTTCAAGGAGCATGTGCCACATCTGCTTGAAGTGTCGATTGGCCACAGCCTGATCAGCGACGCGCTGTATATGGGCTTGGAAAACACCATCAAGGCATACAAGGAATGTCTGAAATAAAACAAACTGCTCTGAAACAATAAAAACAAAACAATAACTACAGAAAATGACAGCACTTAACATGATTTTGGCACAAGCCACCACAGCAGCCAAAGCACCTGCCACCACAGTGGCAAACGAAAGCCTGTGGGACCTCACGCTCAAAGGCGGTTGGATTATGATTCCTCTGGCACTGCTCGCCATCGTGAGTATTTATATCTTCTTCGAGCGCACTTTCGCCATTACTGGCGCAAGTCGTGAAGACAAGGATTTCATGCAGAAAATCAAAACCTTCATTCACCAAGGCAAAATTGAAGAGGCGCGCGCGCTCTGCCAGCAGACCAACTCTCCTTCAAGCCGCATGATTGAAAAGGGTATCTCTCGCATTGGCCGACCAATGAACGATGTGCTCGTGGCTGTGGAAAATGTGGGTAACATCGAGGTGTCGAAACTCGAAAAGGGCTTCTCTTGGCTCGCTACCACCGCAGCAGGTGCTCCTATGCTTGGCTTCTTGGGTACTGTTACCGGTATGGTGCAGGCGTTTATGGCTCTCGCTGGCGCAGGCTCAAGTGCCAACGTGACCGTGCTCTCACAAGGTATCTACGAGGCATTGGTAACCACCGTGGCTGGTTTGATTGTGGGTATCATCGCTATGTTTGCCTACAACTTCCTCTCAAGCCGCGTGAAGAAAGTGATGAACAAGCTCGAAAGAAACACCATGGAATTCATGGACTTGCTCAACGAGCCAGCTAAATAACAAAACTTTTACTACGCAGAATTAAAAAAATGGCATTAAAACGACAACACGATACTCAAAGTGCGTTCAGCATGTCGTCGATGACCGACGTGGTGTTCCTGCTGCTTATCTTCTTTATGGTGACTTCCACCTTCGTGTTTCCGTCGGCACTGGAAGTGAATCTGCCACAAAGCAGCCAAACCACACAGCTGAAGCCTTCGAGCCGCATCTACATCGACAGCTTGCAGCGTGTGTGGGTCACTGAAGCCGACTCCCTCAACGAGGGCTACGCACGACCTGTGGACGAAACCCAACTCGTGGGCTTTTTGCAAAGCGTGAAAAACGGCAGCGACAGCGAACACCAGTTTGTGGCACTTCATGCCGACGAAGCCGTGCCATACGGCAAAATCGTTGAAATTCTTGATTTGGGCACTAAGGCCGGACTGAGAGTGGTGCTTGCCACCAAACCTTCATCTTCCAGCGCCAACGAAGCCCCTGAACAAGACGTAACGCAACCTGCAGCCTCAGCAACCGATGCTGCAACACCACCCAATCAATGAACGAAAGAAAAAATGAAATAATATCCGCTATCATCACCACCATCATCACGCTGGGGGTGCTGCTGTTTATGATTTGGTACGTGCTTCCGGGCATTGAAGTACCACAGGAGCAGCCCTACATCACCATGATGGAGGACGCTGGCGGAGATATGCTCGCAAAACTCGGTGACACTCCCGACCCTACTGAAAGCGACCACAACGACGACAACGAGCCAGAAAACGCCGAAAGCACGGAGACTGGCAACGAGGCGGAAGGCGACGAACTTCAGGACGCGGGTAAAGTGGCTCCTCTGCCACCAAAGAATATCACCACCGAGAAGCCTTCGCCTATGAAGGTGAAGACCATCGAGAAGAAAGATGACGACAAGAAAAAGACTGGCGCATCGAAGCCCAACCCTAAGCCACAGGCTAAGGCCGCCAACAAGCGCAGCAAAGGCGCAAGTTCGAAAGTAGAGTCAGAAACCGACAAGCGTATGAAAAACGCATTCGGCAAGGGCTCTGGCAGCGGCAGAACACAAGGTTCGCCCAACGGCGCATCAAGCACTGGCGACATTAGCGGTCACGGCACCATCGGTTCGGGCCTTGTGGGTTATACTGGCTCATATTGGGGCCGCCCACACAGCCGCTACGAGGGTTCTATCACCGTGAGAGTGACCGTCAACGCCCGTGGCCACGTGATTGAGGCAAGAGCCATCAGCGGAACAGGCGAAGCATGGCGACACCGTGACGTGCGCGCCTACTGCGAACGCGAATCGCTCAAGAGCCGCTTTGCAGTGCCTAACAACCGCACCACCAACGGCGACGGCACCATCACCTGGCGCTTCAAATAGTCAATCCCATCAACCTCATAACCGAAAGGCTGCTGAGCACCACGCCCAGCAGCCTTTCGAGGTTTTTTATCAGGAGTCAAGAAGATTTTATCAGAAGTTAAGGAGTTAAGGAGTTAAAGAAGTTAAGACGATTGCTTCGACTTCGGTAACGAGGCATGGCATAGGTGAGTGAAAGGAAACACCTATTTAATCCATTTTACCCTATTAACACCAATTTTTATATTTTATTTTTTAATTGGTGTAAATTGGGTTTTAATGGATTGAATAGGTGTTCCCGCACCATCTCCTGTCGGACTTGTCTGACGCGTCTGACCTGTCTGACTCGTCCGACATCAAAAACTCGTTGACCTGTTGACTTGTTGACTCGTTGACTTTTCAAATCCCTTGAATGAAGTGGATGATTTCTGCAATGGCTTCGGGGGAGAAGGGGTTGGGATTGCCTACGTAGTCGAGACTTTTGGCGATGCTTTCGCAGGGCTGGAACATGTGGTTGAGTGTGGGATAGCGGCGGATTTGCGCCTGTGGCACAAGTGCCTTGATGGCGCTTAAATTCTGGTCGGCATCCACCTGTGCGTCCATTTCGCCATTGAGGGCGAGCATTGCCACCTTCTTGTCCTTGGCGATGGCTTTGAGGGCCTCCATGGGGTCGAGGCGCACGAAATAGCGGTACCATGGCGTGGTGAACGCCTCAATTTGGGCGTTGCGCACATTCAATGGAAACTCGGCGAGCAGCAATTTCAATTGGCGTGTGAGCATTGACTCGCTTTCCTCGGTCTCTACGGCAGTGAACACCGCCTCCAGCATTTCCTTCTTATCGTCCGTGAGTTCTGCGCCTGTCACCTGCGCCACCTTCTCGTTCTGCTTCATCAGCAAATCCTTGCCTTTCACACCTGGGGCGGCAAGCGTGACGATGAAGCGTGCGCCCTTGGTGGCGTTGAGAATGGCGATTAAGCCGCCCTCACTGTGCCCGATGTAGCCCACACGGGTAGAGTCCACCCCGCTGTAAGATTTGAGCGCACGGAGCATGGCAAGGGCATCAGCGGCGAAGTCGGCAGTGGTTTCGTAGCCCGACGCAATGCTTGAACCACCCACACCACGGTCGTCGCAGCGCAGCACGGCAATGCCATGGCGCGCAAGGCTGTCGGCAATTTGGGCAAACGGTTTATAGTCGCCGATAGTCTCGTCGCGGTCTTGCGCACCGCTGCCAGTAAGCAGCACCACAGCAGGAAATGGGCCATCGCCTTGCGGCAGCGAGAAGGTGCCAGCCAACTGCACGCCACCGCCTGCATCAACCATCACCTCGGTCTCTTTGTAGGGTTTGGGAGTCTCAGCCTCCTTCACCACACGGTGAAACGTGAGCGGTAACGACTGCCCCATTTGCGAGAAAACGCCCTCGATTACGGCATCGTCAGCACTGATCACGCCCTTGTAGTCAGCGTCAACTGGCGCAATATCCACCGTGAGCGAATCGCCCTGCACCGTAGCCGCACAAGGAATGCCGTAAGCGCCCTGCATGGGACTGTCGAACGTACAGGCATAGCCGTCGCCCTGCTTCTCCATATGCAGCACCACTTTCAGACTCGCAACACCCACACTAAGTTTGCCCGACCACTCACCACAAAAATCAGCCGCGCCAGCCGCCATACCAGCCACCGCCGCCATCAATATCAAAAACCATCGTTGAATCATCATCACTAAATCCATTTTAATTACACCCAACAAAGATAAACAAAATCTCAATTTCCCCAAAAATCGGTTCAGTGGAAAAAAACATCTCGCCTTCGGCGAAAAACCAATATTTAGAATTTTGATTAACAGAAAGCACGAATACAAATCGCATCATAACGTAGGGACATGCCTTCGGCATGTTTCGGTGCAAACAGCAATTATCTGCGCATTGGAAACATACCAAAGGCATGTCCCTATGCTATGGCGTTATCGTTTTGAGAAATTTGATGCGGCTTTTTACCAAGAAATCATGTTTTCATCAGGGTTTTTCGCCGTGAAACGGCGAGCGGTTTTTATCCTTGGGGCAAAGTGGATAGCCCTCGTTAGAGGGTGGCGGAGGGATGATAACGAAGAGAGGGGGCACTTTGGTGGTGCTCCCTCTCTTGGTTATTGGATGTTAGGTGCTTTTATTTCACCTTGATCACTTTCTTTGTCACTGCACGGGTGCCATCGGTGTAAACCGTAACCACCACGTTCACGCCTGCAACTGGAGTTGCCGACACGATGCCGCTTGGGGTGACATAGGTTTGCGATGCCACGGTCTTGCCCACGCCGAGGTCAGTTACGCCTGTGGTGGCAAACTCTGCCTTAGCCACAGCCGATGCATAGTAGTTGTGCTTGCCGGCAATCACCTTCACAGTGATATTGGTGGCTGCTGGTGCAGATACAGGCTCTGTGGTGCTTGCGGAAGTTTCCACAGAAGGTTCTGTGCCATCGAGGGTGTAGTAATAGGTCACGCCTTCCATCTCGTCGGCAAATGTAATCTTGTTGTCGTGAGGATTGTAGGCGATGGTGGGCAGAGGCACGGTGTCGGGCACGGCTGCCACAGGAATGCACTTCACAAATCCGTTGTAGGTTGCCACAAGTGTGTCGGTGAGCACAGGAGCTGCGTCCATCCACAGGGTGTTGCCATCCTTAACGGTAAATGCGTCGGTGCCTTTCACCACGCTCCAAGCGAGGCCGTCGGCCTTTTTGAGGCTAATGTCGGTCTTGATGGAGTCGGCGCGTGCGTTGGTGTCGAAGAATGCCACGCTCAATGCACCAGCCTTTGCACCAGCCTCATCGGCAAATGTCTTGAGGGTTGGGTACTGACCTTTCTCAAATGCCCAATATGCGGTGTCGAGGCCCTCGATAGGCTTGCCACTGGTGAGTTCGGCAGTAGTCACACCCATACCGCCCTCGTAGTCGGCACCATGCGCTGTGCCGAAGGTGCTCAACTGACGGTCGTAGTAAGAATATTCAAGAATGCCCTTCTTGTAGAGTTTGCCGATACAGTTACCGATGGCGTTGGCGTTGTCGGTATTGCCAGTCCAGAGCATTCCCACATTGAGGGTTGACGACTGCATCACCTGTGTAACGGTGCCGTTGAACCAAGCCTGAATGCCACCCACATATTTTGGTGCATGTATGTAGCCTGTGTTGAGCACGTTCTTGATGGTGCCGAAGTTGGTCTCCACAATACCGCCGGCACTGTTGAGTTTCTTATATTCGTAGGCGGTGTTGATGTTTTCAACAGCCACTTCGCCATCGTTTTGGCAATTTTCGATTGTGCCCTTGTTGCACGCCACGATACCGCCAGCGTTGAAGTAGCCGGCAGTGATTTTACCAGCGTTGTAGCAATCGCGAATGGTGCCTTTCTCATTGTAGCCGCAGATGCCGCCCAAGTTGCCAGAATGTGCAGTCACGTTGGCGTAGTTGCGACAGTTGAGAATAGTTCCGTAACTGTAACCAGCGAAACCTGCCACATTGGAGTAACCTGTGATGTCGCCATAGAGTCGGAGGTTCTTGATTACACCCACTTCTTTAAGAATACCCACGAGCGCAGTGTATTTTGTGCGCTGGTCGGCTGGCACGGTGCCATTGTCAGCAAGTTTGCACTTGTCGAGATACAGATTGGTGATTTTATGTCCATCACCATCGAGAATACCAGCAAAACCGTAGGTGCGAGAGTCGTTGATACCGATACCCACAAATTCAGGGTCGCGTTCGAGGTCAATGTCGTTGGTCACCTTGAAATATGTGCCTTCAAACGACAGTTGATTCTTGGTGGTGGCAGATGCGAGAAGCATCAAATCTGCCTTGTTCTTAATCAGGTATGGCTCTGCCTCGGTGCCTTTACCCTCAAACAGGGTGGCAGGAGCGAGTTTGATGATAATTCGCTTCACAATCTTGCCAGAAGAAGCCTGAAGCGTGTCGGTAGATACCGAACCAGTGAGGTGAATGTTACCCTTGGTGTCGATGTTCACTCCTACGCCCTCTGCTGAAGGCACACCGTCGCGCAACACTTGCCATTTCACAGAATTAAGAATTTTGGCGGTGAAGTCGGTGCTCACTTGCAGCACATTCTGATTGTCGTCGGCAAATTGAATAGGAGCGGCAGCCACATAAGCGGCAGCGGTCTTTTCCATACCTTTGAGGCGTGGGTATCTTCCTGCCTCAAACACCCATACCGAGTCGGCGAAGCCTTCAAGAGAGGCTGCTGCGAGTTGTGATGTAGGCAATGCGCCGTTCAGTTCCTTATAGTTAGGATTGATTTGTCGGTCGAAATAAGCGTTGGTGATTGCAGGGGCTTTACCCAAAGTGGAAGCGTCGAATTTACCGATGTATGGCATATACGCCTCAGTAGAGGTGGACTTAAACACACCCGAAGCATACACGTTGGTCAACTCGTTTTGGTTGCGATGTCCTTCCATGTCGTAGGCATTGAGTGCCACACCCACAATCGCACCAGTGCGTGTGCCGCTGGTCTCAAGGTTGCCAGCAAAGTAGCAGTCTTTCATGATGGTGCCTTGAATACCGCCCACCACGCCACCAAGACCTGATGCCGAAACACCATTGGTTGGCTGGTGAATTGTGCCAATACCGAAGCAACGCTCAAATACACCTTCGCTGCTCACGCCAGCCACGAGGCCGGCATATTGACCATTGTAGGTAGGCACCACATCACCGCTGAAATAGCTGTCGGTGAGCTTGCCGCCACATTCATGGCCGAGGAAACCTACCACGCCACCTACTGAGGCAGTTTCCTGCTTGGAGGTGCCAGTGACGGTGGTGTTGGTGGCTACGAGGTTTGTACCTGGCCATCTCAACACGCCAAACACGCCGCCAATCTGTGATTCGCCCTTCACATTACCAGTGAACGACACATTGCTTGCTGGACCAGAGCAACCAGCCACGCCACCAGCACAGTGAATGCTCGTCACATCACCATTGGTGACGGTAATGTTTTCAAGTGTGCCTTGGCAATAGGCTGCCACGGTGCCAGCATACATGTATTCGTCGATAACCTTAGGGTTGGTCATCTTCACATTCTTGATGCTTGCCACGGTATCTACCGCGCCAAAGAGGGCGGCATCGCCAGCCTTTCCGCTATTCACATAAAGGTTGGATATCGTCTTGTTGCCGCCATCGTAGTGACCGGCGAAGCGATACATTTCGTCGAAGCCACCGATAGGTGGGAAATTGATGCCACTGAGGTTGATGGCCTTGGTTTGCTTGAAATATTTGCCTTCAAATGCCTTATAGCATCGTGCCGATACCTGAACAGCCGACACATAGTTCACACTGTCCGACAGCGCGAGCAAATCGGCAGGGGTCTCGATGAGCCATGGGTCGTCGGCAGTACCAGAGCCTTTCCAGCCAGTTTGTGTCTGCGCGGCAGGATATTTGATGTCGAATGGAAGCTGAATTTCGGTGGATTTGGCACGGAAAGCCCAATCGCCAGCGGGGTTGCAAATAATCCAGTTGCCCCAACTGAGTTTGTTGCCTTCGGTAGTGCCCACGATTTGATCACGCTTGTAGATGAGCCCTGCGGCGTAATCTGCCTTGTAGTTGTAGAAATATTTGTTGTTGAAGGTGAACAGCACCTGTGGACGCATGGCAAGTGTCTTGTCGCTCTTCATTTGCACTCGGAGCATACAGCTGAGGCCAGCCGCATTGAAAATGGTGATTTCATTGTCGGCGGTCTGCTCTGCGTACACGCTTTGGCTGACATTCACCACGGCGTTGGTGGTGTCGAGCGATGCGCTGTTCATCTTTGCGTTAGCGCTGACAAACTTTGCACTTTCCACCATGCCGAATGTGTAGTTTTTGAAATCGCCAGTGGTAATCAACACACACCACTTGCGAAGCGTGAGCACGCCGTTGGCAATCTCACCCTTAACGGTGGCTGTGGTGTCGAATTTCTTGAGGTCGTCGGTGAGGCTTGCCAGCACACAACGCCCGTACTTGTCGGAGTTGAAGGCTGTTTGCACAGGGAATGCCACTTCACCTGTGGCACGGTTGAGCGTGCCTTTGATGGTCTCGCCCATGGCGTTGAAATTCTTGATTTCAATAGTGGATTCACCGAGAGTGATTTGGGTCTCGTGTGTTGCGCTAAACACTCCACCGGCTGAGTAGTTGATTTGAATCACGGGATTGGTAAATGCCGTGATTTCGCCTGCTCGCCTTACTGGAGTGCGGTTCATTTCAAACTTTTGGGTCACTTTGCCCAACTCTGCTTTCTGCAGTTCTACAGCACCTTGTGCAAGAACTGCTCGCTGCCCCACCCTCTGCTCTGTGGAGCGCGGTACGTGGCTCTTCTCTGCGTCGAAGAACGGAGACACATCCGCCTTCACACTAAAGCCTACGCAGACGGCGAACGCCGCCAAAACAATCAGTTTGTAAATTGTTCTCATAAGCGATTCTTAATTCCGCAACACTCTGATTAACATCGTTTCTTCAGCACCAGAGCAGCCGTTAGTTGCCCCGGAACCTACCTTGTTGCGGAATTCGCCAACTTCAGTGTTGCATAATCAAGCAGCAGATTCAGCAACAGATGTCACAAAAATACTAAAAAATCAAAAAAATCCACACATTTTTGTGATTTTTTCTCAATAATCATAACAAAAATCTACAAATCCACGAGTTTTTGATGTCGGACGAGTCAGACAGGTCAGACGCGTCAGACAAGTCCGACAGGAGATGGTGCGGGAACACCTATTCAATCCATTAAAACCCAATTTACACCAATTAAAAAAAATATAAAATTCGGTGTTAATAGGATAAAATGGATTAAATAGGTGTTTCCCCTCACCCACCCATGCCATACCTCATTACAGAAGCCGAAGCAATCGTCTTAACTTCTTCAACTTCTTAACTCCTTAACTTCCGATAAAAATCTTCTTAACTTCTGATAAGGTTAGTCTGCGCGCTCGGTGGTGCCTTTGTTGATTTGCGCGCCTCGGAACGAGGTTTTCACGCTGTTGAATGTGTAGCGGACGGAGAATTTGATGCCTCGTGTGTCATACTTGTTGCGATGCCATCGCTTGATATTTGAGAAGTCGATGCTCCAGCGTGGCGTTACAGCCTCGCCGACGAGGTCGGTCAGTTCGATGGCTGTGCGCAGTTTTCCTTCAAAAAAAGTCTTGCTCGCACCGATATTCAATCGCAATGTGCGGCCAATTCTCTTAGCACCATCGTACCACGGACTTTGATAACCGAACAGACTGAAAACCTCAGCCGTTTTCCTAAATTTATAACTCATATTGCACGAAATGTAGATGCTGTGCTGACCAAATTCGCTGTTGAGCATTTCGCTTATATTGGGCAACTTCGTGAACTGATACTCGTATCCAAACTCTGGGTCGATCCTGAATTTGCCGATGCTCGTTGAGTATGAAGCATCGAAAGAAAAGGTGTTGCTATATCTGCTGTTGATGGGTTGGTCGATGATGGCACCGTTTTCCCCATACGGAAATGAGCCTGTCACTATCATATTATTGACTCTTTTGAAATCAATGCTGAGCGTGATGTCCTTGATGTTGGCGAAGAAGGCCACTACGTGGGCGTAGGCGTTTTTCAGATTCTCGTTTCCTTTCTCGTAACGCAACGTGTCGATATACACCACGGCAGGATTGAACTGCGATATGGAGGGATAACCCACATACATCGTGTAGTAAGTCCCGATTGAATAATCGTCTGCTATGCTATAATTTATATTGATATATGGGCGCACGACGAAAGTGCGATCATCATTGCCCTGGGCTGATTGCGTCAGTTTTGTGATGTTGTGCACCAGCCTTGCCCCCAAACTGAGTTTCAATTTATTGATTTTGCGTTGCCATGAGCCATACAGGGTGTTGGTGTAATCTGTTCTGACGGTCGATTGCGTCGTGGCGTCGTTGATGAAGTAGTAAGAGTTCTTAATCACGCCCAAGTTATATCCCAGTGCCCAGTCGTTGCCATTGTGCGAGAAACGCCAGTTTGCTTCCGCGTCAAGCAAATCGTATTTCGAACTGCTGACGATATTCTTTTTGGAGAGTCGGTCGTCTGTGATGTTGAAGATGTCGATAAATTGCGCCTCACCCTTGTTCTGGCGGGAATAACTCATTGTGATATTGAAGAAATGCCCTGTTGGAGAGGTGTAGGTCATGCCGGTGGTCACATTATGCCTTGACGATTTGCGGTGTGGGATATGCGTGTTCTCGTCGAGGATTGCTTCTACACCATTCATTGAGAGTTGGTGAGTTTTTTGCTTCTTGAAATCCACATTGGTGGAACTGCCAGCGTATTGAAGTATGAAATTAAGTGTTGGCTTTGCCAGATAGTTTAGCCCCGCACTCCACAATGGGCCAGTATTGACGGAGGTAAATTCGGAGTTGAATACATCGGTGTAGACAATTTTGCCATCGGCATTGGCCACGGAAGTGCCACCACCGTCGAATGCTTTACGGTTGACGTATTGCTCCACCACAGAGCCCATGAACGAGAATTTGCCAAACTTTCCACTAAGGTTAATCCATCCATCGTCGGATACTCGACGGCGCACTTCCACATTGTTGGTCGCAGAAATGCCAATGTGGTCTTTGAGTTGCTTTTTGAGCGTGATTTTTATCACCGCTCCTGATTCTGCGGAATACCTCACTCCTGGGTCACGGATTACCTCAATCTTCGACACTTGGCTCGACGGTATGGATAGCAAGATGTTGCGGTCGGTTACTTTTTGCTCGTTGATATAAATTGTCCCAACGCTCATTGAGCCGCCAACTTTGATGCTGTTGATATCGTAGGTCACCACACCAGGTGTCCAGCCAAGCATATCGTAAAGCGTTCCTGCCTCGCCGATGTGAGTGCCAGCCAGGTTGCTGATTGAGTAGTTCAGTCCGTCTCGCGTCACTGTGGCTTTCTTTGCGCTCACCACCACCTCACCAAGCCGCGTGGCCTCCTGCTGCAAGGTGATTGTTCCCAAGTCGGCACTTGTGACATTCATCCATTTCGTCTGAAATCCAACGTTTGTGGCTTTCAATAGCAAAGTCCGCTGCTCGGCGGCAAACGAGAATTGCCCATTGTCGTCGGTCATGGCTCCTGTCACGTATGCGCTGTCGCTGGGAGTGAGCGCCACAATGGTCACAAATGGAATTGGTGTGCCCGCCTCGCTTACCACCTTGCCATAATAGGTGACAGCCGAAGATGCAGAGGCAAATACTGATTGCATACAGAAAACACTCACAATCAGTGCAATAATTGAAGATTTCATATATTTTTGTGTTTAAAAAATTGGCGTAGTTATGGCTGTTTACATGATTTTCGTCACATAAACGCTGTTTTTAAAATCGTAAATTTTTATTGAAGCGAACTACTGCGCTTGCCTTTTTTCAAGTTTGGATTCAAGCAATTCTGCCACTTGTTGCAGCATAAGAATGATGGATTGGTCCTTGCGCTTTTGTTCAAATTTTATTTTCGATAGTTTGACCTGACCGATGGCTACCTTTAAGTCGTCGCAATCGAGAGCGTCGCAATTTTTAGCCAATGAGTACAGTGGGGAAAGATATATGGAATTATCGTTTTTGAGCCTGTCGAGATAGAAAAATAGATTACTCATCCACTTGTCGACACCGGATCTCTGCGCCGATGGAGCGGCTACCGTTTGCGACGCCACTTGCGGAATTTTTGGTGCGTATGTGGTGATGAGGCGACCTGCAATGCCACTATCCGTCATCTCGCTCCACTCAATGGTGTAAGTGGTTCGGAATAGAGTGTCGGCTTCGTTGATGATTCCCACTGTGTAGCAGTTTTCGGCTTCCGTTCCCACTATCGTCGACTCGCTTTTGTTGTAGTATAGGCGATAGCCAGTGAAAGTGCGTTCTTTATTACCAGAAAGACTCCAAAGCGTGTAAATGCTGCGGCGGTCAATCTTGCCGTCGAGCAGTTGGTCGATAGCATCGTACAGCACTTTTACGCTGTCGATGTAATTGGCATTAGACTTTGGTAATTTGAATTTATAGATTGTGAGTTCACCCTCCTTTTCCCCATTGAGGCTTGTGTAGTAGGTGTTGTGAATCGTCAGAGTATTCTCTTGCTTGACGATAGGCGAATTTTCTCCAAAGTAATATCTCAACTTTGCGAAATAGTCTTGAGCCATCGCTGTGGGTGCGAGCAGCAAAGTCACTGCCAGAATCATATACTTTGTCTTCATAATGCAGGTATGGGGGTTGATTGGTTGTTAAACTGTTGATTTATCTCTTGTTGCGCGTCCACATACACGATAGTGCCGTTCTCGTCCATCACGGCTTGGTAGCCCATGGCTTCCATATCTATGATAATGGCTCGCTGATTCAATTCTTCAAGTTCGCGATGTAGTCGCTCGTTTTCTTTCTGAAGTTGCTCGTTCTGCGCCATCAAATCGGCTTGCGACTGATGGTGAGTGACGGATTTAAGCCGTCGTTGCGGTTCGACCGCCACGGCTTCAGCATTGTCGGTCGCAGGAGTGCTGATGTCGGCTTCCTCATTCTTTGCCACAAGGTGGTTGCCGCCTTTTTTCGAATCGTTTTGAGCGGCTATCGGCCGCGAAACAGGCTGGGTGGTTTCGGCGTTGTTCAAAGCCTTGAGACCGAAAACGAGTGCCACAACTGCCGCTGCCGCGGAAATGGAAGTCCACCAAAGCCATTTGCGATGCGTGGGAGATGCGGATTCGGGAAGCAAATCTCCCTCCAGTCCACGGTCAAGGTAACCGAACATAGCCTTATAGTCAGCCCATTCGGCTGGAATGTGGGGAGTCGTGCTGAAATATTCGCTCAGTAACGACTCTTCCTCAATAGTGGTATTGCCCTCCATGAATTTGTTGAGCAATTCCTCAATCTGATGTTGTGAATATGGTTTCATTGTCGTTCTATGCGTTGTTTTTTTATTTCTTCCAATAGTTGCCTTCGTGCCCTTGCGAGCAAAGTGCTTACGCTGGTTTCTTTTATTCCGAGCAGAGCGGCTATCTGCTTGTTGGAATATTTCTCGTCTTGCCGCATTTTCAGCACCGCATGTAGGGTGGATGGCAACTCCTTAATTCTCTGTTCAAGCCATTGCACGTCTTCTTGCTGAATGATTTCGTCTAATGGCGAGGGGGCGGACTTGCTTGCCGACTCTCCACATTCCAACGGAAGTGGCGGTTTGCGTCGCAAGTGATTGAGCGATAGCCGGTGTGCCACAACGGCAGCAAAACCCTCTGGCTTGTAGAGCCGGTTATCATCACGCATTTGCCATAACCGCAACAGCGTTTCCTGGGCTATGTCTTGCTGCTCGTCATAGTCGAGGCCCATTGCCACAGCCTTACTCAAGGCAATAGACCTCAGCTGAGGGGCTACCAGTTCAAATGCGTCAATAGTCATTGATAAATCACGTTATTTGCTCACAAATTTACTAACTTATACATCTATACAACACATCACCCCCCACTTTTCAAACAAAATTTCCCGTTTTTTTTAAAAAAAGTCTACGAGTCAACAGGTCAACAAGTCTACGAGTTTTTTTTAGGGGGCGGTCGAGTCTGGCAGGGGTCCGCTTGGGTCTGTTATGGGTCTGAAGGGCCTGCTATGAGATTGAAAAACACCCTAACTTTGCGACATCAATCTTTAAGAGAAGAAAAAAAGAAAATAGAACGGTAATTCTTACCTTTGTTGTATTAAGGAAAGATTGACCGCCGG
>OIZI01000037.1_pt1 | contig 73411 bp, 53 predicted proteins | sample 1588441 | NCBI WGS metagenome assembly OIZI01 (sample SAMN03283284) | human gut metagenome | biome: human-associated habitat; material: feces | host: Homo sapiens | place: Peru | collected 2012 | reverse complement strand
TCAACTTACAATAGGAATAAGGAACTATGTAGTCAACTAAATATAGGAAACTACAGAGCATTTTCGTCAAAAACCGCGTTCCTACCATGCCCATCAAGCGGTCCCTCGGGGAACACGTGATGGGGAGCTGGTGAACAAGAGACGGGCAACGAGGGATCACGAGGCGGGCAACAAGTACCCAAACCGAGAACCACAATTTGGGCAATATAAAAAAAAGTTGAAATATATAAACAACAAGGGTGAACCAAGAGTCAAAGACTTTTGATTCACCCTTTATCATTATTATAAAATTATTTCCGACAGACTAATCTAATCCCACAGACACTTGTCCAATTCTGCACAAATAGCATCTTTCTGTAAATGCTGACCAATAAAGACTATCTTAACCATTCGGTCGCCAACCTCAGGATCCCATTCCTTTCGAAGCTGTTCTTCTCGCTGAAGGAGCTCTTCCAACTGATCCTTAGGCATCGTTGCCAACCATTGTCCAGCCTGCTTAACAGTTTTCTGCTTACCAGCCTGTTCAAAGACATAACACATATCTTTTTCGTCAGCAAAATAGCAGATACCTTTAGCTCTTACAACATCGCGAGGCCATTTTCTGGCAACAAACTCATCAAACAAACCCAAGTCGAATGGCTTACGGCTGTAATAAACGAATGTTCCAATGCCATACTCTTCAGCTTCACCTTCCTCATGGTCGTGATCATGATGGTGGTGGTGATGCTCATGACCATGGTGATGTTCGTGATCGTCTTCATGATGGTGGTGATGATGCTCATGCTCGTCGTGATCATCTTCATCATGATCATCGTGTTCATCTTCATCATGATCACCATGTTCATCTTCATTCTTCCCGTTACGCTCAGCTTCAATTTCCTGTATCCAACCGGCAGATGTAGCAACAGTATTCCAATCAAACTTTTTAGTATTGACGATTTTATCCAAATCTACATCACCATAATTGCATTCAAAGATTTCTGCCTTAGGTTGGATGGCACGAATGATCTGTTTCAGTTTCTCCAGTTCCTTTGGTTCAACCTCAGCAGCCTTATTCAAAAGGATAATATTACAGAATTCGATTTGCTGAATAACCAATGAAGCCAAATCCTCCTCATCGATATTATCCTTCATCAAGTCATCGCCATTTGCGAATTCATCTTTCATACGGAGAGCATCCACTACAGTAACGATACTATCGAGACGGAGCACACCATTCTTGATATATTCTGGACCTAAAGAAGGAATAGAACAAATGGTCTGGGCAATAGGAGCTGGTTCGCAGATACCACTGGCCTCGATTACGATATAGTCGAATTTCTTCATATCAGCAATCTCTTTCAGCTGCTCAACCAAGTCCATTTTCAAAGTACAACAGATACAACCATTCTGAAGAGCAACAAGAGAATCATCCTTCTGACCTACAACGCCCCCTTTTTCAATCAAGGCTGCATCAATATTTACTTCGCCAATATCATTTACAATAACAGCGAATTTAATACCCTTTTTATTTCCCAATATTCTATTGAGTAATGTTGTTTTACCACTGCCAAGATAACCTGTCAGCAATAATACTGGTAATTCCTTTGTATTCATTCTTATATAATTTAAATTTCTTGCGATTTATATAACAAATAGTGTGCCACTAAATATAAAAAAACCGGAGACCTTGGCTTTTTATGCCAAAAAGTCTCCGGTTTTAACTTATATTTATTTTAGAAAATTTTGATTATTCTTATTTTCTGAAATTTTCAAGACCTTTGTTCAAGAAATCCAAATATGCAGGAACATCTTCCTTATAGCTGAAGGAAGCGGTAAGAGGATTACCTTCATCATCCACTGCCACATAGAAAGGCTGCGCATTGGCACCAAACTTACTTGCCTGCAAGTAACTCCATTTATCTCCAACAGTTCTTAAAGTCTTCTTCTCTCCATTGAAAGTAACTTCCATCGGTTCTGGAAGAGGAGTCTTATCATCCACATAAAGAGAAATCAGAACATAATCCTTGGACAACTTATCTGCCACAGAAGGATCAGTCCAAACAGCAGCCTCCATCTTACGGCAGTTAACACAACCAAATCCTGTAAAGTCGATCAAAACAGGTTTTCCAGACGCCTTAGCAGCAGCCATACCTAATTCATAATCCTTATATGCAGGTTCTACAGTCTTTGTATTGAGATTGAAATCCTGTGTGTTGACAGGTGGAGCAAAAGCACTTACTGCCTTACATGGAGCACCCCAGAGACCAGGAATCATATAGATGGCAAATGCAAGAGAGCAAAGACCGAGCATGATGCAAGGAACAGGCATTGGCTTATTGATATCGCCACCGATAGCATCTACCTGGAACTTTAGTTTACCGATAAGATACAATCCTAATGCTGCAAAAATAACAATCCACAAGCACAAGAATACCTCACGGTCAAGAATATGCCAACCATAAGCGAGATCGGCTACAGAGAGGAACTTCAAAGAGAATGCCAACTCTACGAAACCAAGCACAACCTTGATAGTCTCCATCCAAGAACCTGACTTTGGAGCAGACTTCAACCATGATGGGAACAATGCAAACAAGGTAAATGGCAAAGCAAGAGCAATGGCAAAACCGAACATACCGATGGTTGGAGCCAACCAATCACCTGATGTTACAGTCTGAACCAAAAGCAAACCGATAATAGGGGCTGTACAAGAGAATGATACCAATACAAGCGTAAATGCCATCAGGAAGATTGAAATCAGACCTGTAGTATTGGAAGCCTTGTTGTCAACGGCATTTCCCCAACGGTCTGGCAACTTGATTTCAAACCAACCGAAGAAAGAGAAAGCAAACACTGCCAGCATCAGGAACAATATGATATTGAACACAGCACTTGTTGACAACTCATTGAGTTTACTTGGACCAAAAATGGCAGTAATAATCAAGCCAAGAGCGAGATAAATGACAACAATAGACAAGCCATAAGTAACCGCATCACGAATACCTTTCTTCTTGTCATTCTTTGCTCTTTTCAGGAAGAAACTTACCGTCATAGGAATAATAGGCCAGATACAAGGCATAACAAGTGCCAGCAATCCACCTACTAAACCCATGATGAAAATATAGAAAAGTGAATGATTTGCGATATCATTATTGCCTCCAAAAGCCTGAAGTTCTTTCACTACCGGTTTCCAAAGTTCCTTAGTATCCAAAGTCTGAAGGGTAGAGGAAAGAGCTGCAGAATCCAAAGCCTGGGTGCTATCTACAGCTACAGCATTTGCATTCAACTTAGCCAGAGAATCAGCCTTTGCCTTAGCCAGCGCGGCTGGATCTAATTTATCCTCTTTCTGTGCCTTTTCTTCCTTGGCAGCTTTATTATCTACAGCAGGAGACTTACCACTTCCCTTGAAGGTTGCTTCACTTGGAGGCATACAGTTCTGATCGTTGCATGCACCATATTCTACATATACGTCAATATGGTAATCAGGCTTTGTGAATTTGATTTTCTGAACGAAAGTGACGCTTCCCTCAAAGTAGCGCAATTTCATACCAAAAAGATTATCAAACTTGGAAATTTCATTGCCTCGTGGCTGCAACTTGCCTACAACTTCAGCACCATCCATCTTATTGACATTGAAGGATGCAGAAATAGGTCCATCACCACCTAAGCCTGTTGAATAAACGTGCCAACCTGGTTGAATCTTACCAGTAAACACAATCTCTGCCTCAGGCGTACCATTTGTTTTCAATGAACTGGTAAATTTTACCGGGTTCATCATCTGAGCTTGCGCAAACAGTACTACCATGAGTAACTGAAGAATTACTAATGCTTTTTTCATATTTTTCTGTCTGTTTATTATTTATACTGCAAAGATAGACAAAATAGTTAATATTCTTGCATAAAATATAAAATAATATGCAATATCTAACATTATTTTTTAATTGAGTTTAAATTAATACGTATCCATAGAAAGAAAAGGGTACTCTGACAAGTAAGTTTTAAGAGAATTTAAACATTTACTTGTCAGAGTTTATCAATCACATTTATTTGCAAAGAGTCTTATAAGGACATAATTCACAGCGTTTTTTATCCTCTGTAGGAGCAAATTGCGAATTTGAATCAAATATATCTGAAATCAGATGATTTAAACCTTCAAAGAATTTCTCTTTGTAAGGAGATACGTCTGAAATGTAGTCTTTTCCAAACTTCAATGTTGGCTCATACCCGCTTGCTCCAGATTGCTGAATAAACAAGAGACCAGGACTTACCGGCTCATTAGCAGGATTTAGCTTCTTGCTCTGTTCGACTATATACGAATATAGCATAGCCTGCAGATAATAATCTGTATGTTTGTCAAGTTCATTTGGATCAAACAGACTCTCCACTTCTTTAGGTAATGACGAAGGAATACGTCCCGTTTTATAATCTATCACCCTAATTCGTTCTCCGAGAATACTGTTATCAGAACTTTCAGAAGCCGAAACTTCATCAAGTCTGTCTATGAATCCGCCCAATCTCAATATCTTTGTACCAGAAGGAGTCGAGAATTCAAAAGTCTTTTCTACCTTAATCTCCAAACCTTTGATGGTAAAAGGAGCCAGTTTCATATCAATATACAGCAACTGTTTCAAATAATTGGTAATTACTTCACGATTGATCAGCTGCAAACCATTATATTGAGGAGATTTTTTCTGATCCTTGATTTTGAACAGTTCTTCCTTAAAAGCCTGATCGACCAGTCTGTAAAGCAAACTCTCATCTTTTATAGCATTCTGAATATCTCCTTTGGTAATAACGATAGGTCTGATCAGGGATTTTTCCCCATCAGTTTCAACCTTAATATCAGAACTACTTGCGAATTTCAAATAAAACAACTGAGCTGCTCTATGGAAAATATTTCCAAACATTCTATTATCCATTTCATCCTCAAGTTCTTCCGGCTCTCGAATAGACATTATGTATTTGTAATAGAAAGACTTAGCACATCTCATGTAAGTATTGAGGAAAGTAGGAGTTATCAGACGAGGCTCATCTAAGATTTCCATCATCTTAGGAGTTTTAACTATAACTTCCGCTTTATGAGTTTCTACATTTTGACCTGAGACTATCGTTTTGCGGCGTATCACATGTTTACTTTCTACTAAGAGTTGGAGCATGAAACGGCTCATTTCACCAGTATGTCCTTCATCTGTAGAACTGTTGTAAGCAAGAGTTACATCCTGTGCTCTTTGGATAAGTCGGTAAAAATAATAGGCAAAAATAGCCACTTTATTATCAATAGTAGTCAGACCATGAGCCTTACGGATGGAGTAGGGAATAAACGAAGAATCATTGACACCTTTCGGCAAATTACCTTCATTACATGACAACACGAGAATATGATCGAAGTCCAAATTTCTGGTTTCCAAAACTCCCATTATTTGAACACCGATGACCGGTTCGCCATGAAAAGGCACATTTGTGCTTTGGAAAAGTTGCTGAATAAGACGTTGCAAGGTCATCATGTCGATATCTAAATCGCCAGATTCAACCAAACATTTCAACCTATTAATTAAGGTATAAGTTCTGAAGAGAGATTCCTGAAACAGAGAATCCTCCAAATCATTTGCATGAGAACCGATAAGTCTGAGTATGTTAACCAGATAACCGACTAAAGCCAGGCATCTATTTTCAGAGGCTTCCAAATCGGCGAACATCATATTCATACCTTCATCTTCCTCTACACACAGTACATCTCTGTCAAGAAAGTAAAGTTTCTGTTCTTCTATTTTATTGAGAAGATCCTGATAATTTGAGCTGATATACTTAGCATAAGGATGGCGTAATGCCTTGACCACATAATGCAGACGAAAAGCGGTAGACCCCTTGACACTTCCTATCGTCTGAAGATTGATTAATTGCATGATCAGACTGTAAAAAGGTGTCTGCTTAAGCGGATAGCCTAAGGTAATATTCACATGACTGTCAATTTCTGTAGGCAAGGAATGAATCACGGTAGAAAGCAAGTTTTCATCAGCTAACACGATAGCTGTTTTGCGGCCAGTCTGATAGCGTGGAACCAGATTTCCATGATCATCCTCAACCTTTTCCATCAACCAATCATTTACGTATCTTGCCTGAATATTCTCAGTTGCAGCATTGATATACGTAATCTTCTTTTTGGAGTTCAGATTATTATAGATATCATTTTGAATCGAAGGTTCAGACAACTTGTTGCCGAAAAGTTTCAGATATTGATTGATATAGACACCCGCTTCATTTTTATTCTGACCAACATAATATTTGTCATAGTCCCAGTAAAAATGACAAGTAGCATCCTGCTTGATGCGCCTGTAAAGGGCTGTCTCTACTTGCTGCATCATGTTGAATCCTACAAACAAGTAGGTATCATAACGCAGGTTCAAAGTGTCAGCCTCAATCACATGACGATATAAAGCGCCTTCATAGGCAAGCCCCTGACTTGCCAATCGCTGATTGAAATCCGTATAAATATCATACAAATGATTCCACAAAGCCATGAAACGGCGTTTTAATTCCGTGCTCTGGGTATCTTTGAAATTGCCAAAGAATTTCTTCAGAATTCTTCGTTTTTCTTCATCAAGATAACTATCATCATCCAATTCATGAAGATCAGCAATATTAATAAAAATCTTCCTTGCATCACCAAGATTTTTATCCAGATCATCAAAATCAGCCAACAGAAGTTGCCCCCAACCATAAAAATGATCGAGCGTTTCATCAACACCTGTGCATTTCACAAACGACTTGTGCAAATCACAGATTAATTTTATCGGGTCTGCCAGTTGTAAAGAAGTATTCTGGAGAAACATATCACTAATTGTCATGTAATTAGGGCTCCAAAATGGTTTCTGTACGATTTTCATCAGCTCTTCATTTAAGAAAAGGCTGGCACGCTTATTTGGAAAAACAACCATGATACGACTTAAGTCTGTACCATAATCTTTAATGATATCTTCAGCAACGTATTTTAGAAATGATTTCATTGTAAATTTCAAACAAAATTATTAAACAAATTAATCCTCAAGAACAACATTCTCCACCTTATTAGGATAAACGTACCACAGATAACCCTTTATGCAGGAATACCCCATTCCCTTCAGTTGAGACATGTATTGCCTTACCTGGTCATGATATTCTGCATGAGGCTTACCAAACTTGAAGTCAATCACGATAATCTCGTTTTCTCCTACAAGAACACGATCCGGACGGTCCTTACAAACCTTTCCATCCTTATCCAAATAGAGGATACTGGTTTCGTTCAGTACTTTCCATTTATCAGAGAACCACTCACTGACAAGCGGACTATTCAGTCGAGCACGCAACATTTTTTCGATTTTTTCCTTCGAAATATTTTCATCATAAAGCACACCATCAAGTTCTAGTTGCTTCAAAACCGACTCAACATCAGCCTTTGTCTTTATCTTTGAAAACAATTCATGAAGAACCGTTCCGATTTTAATATAGAACTTCTGCTGTTCCTCGGACTCATCACCATGCATAAAGAATTCACTCTGCAGGCTTGGTTTAAAGGAATGCAAATCAGATTTCACCTTTATTTGCACAGGCAAGTTCACCGCTTTCTGCATAAATACATTATTATTTTCGGCAAACGCTTCCTCTTTGGAAGAAGCATCTATCTCTCCATATTCGAAGTAAACATCATCGGTTTTCTTGTCAGTTCCATTTCCTTGAAATTCGAGAGTCTGTTCCTCATACTGACCAGAAGCATTCTGGGCATTCAATGTATTATAAACAGCTTCCAGACTATCTTCGATGATAAAACTTCTCAGCGAAGCAGCACCTCGTTTACCATATACAAACAGATTTTTACCTGCTCGCGTGAATCCTACATATAGCAAATTCAAATTATCAACCATATTCTGCAAATGTTCCTGATAGTAATCTTTCTCATAAATACTACCAACCATTTTCTTTGCAGAAAAATCGACAGGCACCAAAGGAAGTTCGTTGAATGGTGCAACCTGAGGCGTACACCAAATCGTATCAGTCTTCTCTAACGCCCAATCACAGAAAGGCATGATGACATTGTCAAACTCCAGACCTTTACTTTTATGAATGGACAAGAGCCTGATTCCGTCAGCCTTATCACTATGAATGCTTTTAGAGTGAATATTCTCATCCCATTCATTCAAGAAATCATCGATATCGCCACCATTATCTGAGAGATAAGAAGACAACTGGTCATAGAATGCACTTACATATGAACTTTGTTGAGAGAGCGTTTCTATTTCTCCCAATCTAAAGTAACTGTAAAGGGACTCTGTCAAATCCAAAAGCGGCTTTTGCAAATAAAGTTCTCTTTCTTCCAAGAATTTTTCAGCTATTTGCCTGTCTGCCAGATATTTCATGCAGAATTTCATCAAGCCAGCCTTAGCAATGTCATCATTCGGACGAGCCAGACACCGAAGAGCAGTAATCATCACATTCACGGCCTGAGAGGCATCCAGTCTGAAAGCCTCATCAGAAACCAAAGGCAATGGAGTTGCACTATTAGCCATCAGATAATCAGCAATATTCTGTATGGTCTTATTGCTTCTCACTAATATGGCAATATTCTTGTATTTTACACCCGCATCGACAAGTTCGTTGATGGTATCTAAAATCATACCCATCATCTTGTCCTGATAGTTTTCAGAATTCTCATCTTCTTTGATACTCTTCTGTCCCAAGAGATTAATCCTTACATAGCCACATGCAGGCTTTTTCTGAGGCACACATTGCCTTACATCACTATAAGCTTTCTTGAGTTGAGCAGCACTGGAGTCATCAGAGTCGGAGTCAGAGTCGGAAAAAGTATGAGGTAAATCTTTATCCGTTATGGCCTGATATTCTTTTTCAGCAGCAGCCTCGAAGAAAGCGTTATTGAATTCTACGATATTCCTGTCTGAGCGATAATTGTGAGAGAGTGACTCAATTTGAATTGTATAATTAGATGGAAACTCAGATTCTATATTATTAAGCAGACGCCAATCTCCAGAACGCCATCTGTAAATACTCTGTTTTACATCACCTACAATTAAATTTCCTGCATTCTGATGACTCATTGTCTCCTGTAACAGCACCTTGAAGTTTTTCCATTGCACAGTACTGGTATCTTGAAACTCATCAATCATGACATGCTCCAACTGAGAACCGATTTTCTCAAAGATGAAAGGGGAGTCTTCATCCTGAATCAAAGAATGAAGAAGAGTCTGTGTATCGCTAAGCAAAAAACGGTTGGCATCTCTGTTCATTTCTCTGACTCTCTTTTCAATACTTCCCAAAAGACGTAATTGGTTCAGATGGCGCAAAGTAAGTTCACAACTTTTATAGATACGCAATAATTTGGGCCTTGAATTTTCCGAATAATGAAGCAGTTGGAAGAGTTGGGAAACCACTAAGTCATATGCTGGATTACCAGCTTTAGCATCAGACTTTTTAACCCAGGATTCTTCATTATCCAGACATTTTACCAATGTAGCATTTACCAAATCATCATCATTGAATTTACCGTTTTTCAATTTGGAAAAGTAACTCCATATACCTCTGGTCTTATTTTGAAAGTCATCAGCAGAAAGTCCGTTTTCATCCAATGCATCAAAAAAGGTAGCCGCAATCTGGTCAAAATGCTCTTTAGCTTCTGCTTGCATTTTCCTCAATTTTGAAGAAAAAGCCTCGAAAAAGCCTTCTTTTTCAATACAATTATTCAGCGCATCAGCATGATCCTTATAGAAATCCTTGAAGATGTTCCGTCCAAAAGCTTTTATTTGATTAATCACATTCCAGTTTTTGTCATCTGCAATATTTTCCTTAATATAATCCATAATCCAAAAGAGAAGCTTGTCTGTCATCTGAAGTTCTTCAATCAATTCATCTACAGCCTGTTCTTCTATCTGGACATCATTAAGGCCAATTCTCAAATTAGCGGTCAAATCAAGTTCACGTGCCAGATTACGAAGTACACTTTGGAAGAATGTATCAATCGTTTCGACGCGGAAATAATTATAATTGTGGATAAGATTTTTCAAAGCAATACCTGCATTTTCTATAATCTGCTCTTCTGACATCTGGGATAATACCCCTTTGATTTGCTCCAGGTAATCTCTTGAGTCATCCAGCCGGTTCGCTATTCCATATAGTTTGCTGAGGATTCTATTTTTCATTTCCTCAGTAGCCTTGTTAGTAAATGTTACTGCAAGAATATTCCTGTATGCAGATGGGTCTTGTATCACCAAAACCATATACTCTTTAGCTAAAGTAAAGGTTTTTCCAGAACCTGCACTCGCTTTATAAACAGTAAGTTGAGAATTCATATCTTATTGCTTGTATATTAAATTGTTATTACCATTCCCTAAATAATTCGAAGCCGAATTTACAACCGACTCCTTGGAATCTTGTATTTTGAAAAGAAGCAAATATGCCTACCGAAGCCACACGGGTTTTGAAACCGTATCCCCATTCCGTATAAGGATGAAGATGTCTAACCATGAGGGCATTGACATAGTATCGTTCATTTTCTATAAAACGTCCAACCCATGGCAACCAGGCAGCAAACAACGCAGGCGACTCATAGGTAACATTGGAACGAACATAATAATCTGATGCATTATACCATCCTGAGTTAAGCAATTCAAATTCGCCTGCCCAATCATCATTCCAGCCGCCAGGTAAATTATTGTCCCTAAAATTGGTATAATCAACAAAATACCAATGGTCACCTTTCTGAGTATAGAATCCAGAACCCAAACGCAAAGAAAGGCTCCGCCTTCTTGACATGTTGATAATATCTTGCATATCCATTTCAACCCGTTCGTAGCTGATATTGGAATGAAGAAAATGATTAAAACTTCTTTCATAATCAACTTTTACGACAGGACCGTTTTTCCCGATAGGATGCCAAACCAGAGCCAATGCTGGCGCAACTGATCTATACAAACTTGGAAAATTGTTTTCCTTATAAAATTCCGGACTTATAGATTTACGCTGATGGGCAATGACTCCCAACTCAAAACCTATATAGTTATTGAACATCCAATGATTCGTCAGTCGCCAATAATTATCCTTAAAAGCCGTATAATCACCATATGGGAAATTGATAAGACTATCTTTTTTCTCACTGATATCCAATATACGGCGAGCCACAACATTGGTATTGATTCGGTTACCATTACCCAGTTCAAACTGGAGAAATCCATCATGCTTTTTATTGTAGTTAAGAGTAGCAGGAATACTGAAATAGAAGCGATGCTGCTTGAAAGCATAACCAGCTTTAAAGCGAAGAGCAAATTGCACATCATCACTAAAAGAATAACTTCCTCGCACATCAAACTTATACACAAATCCCTTTCTTTCAGAATAACCCATATAAAGAGGATTCAGAATAGGATTAATTCTAAGGTACCCCTGATTTTGTTTTCCGAAATTTTGCTTGATACGATTTAGGACATTATCACCCACAATATCCCATAACACATCTTTTACAAAAGACTTTTTATGTTTTTCGTTTTTGGCCAAAGAATCCCTTTCATTCTTTTTCTGATAATAATGGTTCAAGAAATGCAATTCCTCCTCATTCAACGGGGTAGGGCGCACCTTTGCCATCAATGTAGTATCTTCAACATTATTCAAAGAATCCGACAATAATTTCGGCAAGCCATAAATAGTAGAATATCTGGCCGTTATCTGATTTCCCATAAAACGGAAATTAGCTCTGAGGTCACACTTCTTCGGATACAAAGAACCCACAGAATCCTCTTTATTCATCACTACACTGATAAAGAAGCGGGTCATATCATACTCACCTTCAAAATCAACCAAATTTATTCTACCCGTATGACTATCCACAATAGCCATACTCGTAACCAATTGAGTATTTTTCAATTTAGGGTAGGCATAAACCTGAGCCTTTCCAAAAGGAAGAGCCGTGACCATATATTTATAATATTTTCTGTTTGACCGATGATAGGGAGACAATATATTGTCTTGAAAAAGACATTCACCATAAACATTCGGAGTAAGGTAATTCAGCAGGGAAGGCATCGCATTCCTTTTGTGAGGAATTGTAGTAATACATAGTAAACGATGAGGAGTCATCTTATTCTTCTCTTTTACCGTGTATTTACTATAATATTCTCCCATAAATTCTCTACCGGAACCATGAGCTATCGCATAAAGCGAAGGAACCATAGCCAACGTAAAGTTGCGATGATTGGTACGCATCATAAATTTCGTGTATGCATAAGACTCATGAGTTTGTTCGGAATGCGAATAAGACAACTGATAATATCGATAGATACGATCCATCACCGAATCGCGGAAATCGTCTTTCGGTGTAACATTCCTTGCATATCCATCCAGCGATAAAGACAAGAAAATACAGATTATAATATGAACCAGAAGCCTCATAACAAAAAATCGGGAGCTTGGAAAAGCACCCGATTGCAAAGATAGTATATTTTTATGAAACAACAAAGAGAATTAAATGTTTTTTCAAAAATTACCCTAAGTATTTCATCAGAATTTTGACATTTCCGGAATCTCTAAGTTTTGTAATACTTTTCTCACGTATTTGACGAACTCTTTCTCGGGTCAATCCCATTTTATCTCCAATTTCTTCCAATCCTTTTTCAGTTTCTCCAATTCCAAAGCAGGCACAAACAATCTGCTTTTCCCTGTCTTTAAGAACCTTATCCAAAACCTGACGGAGTTCCATAGCCATACTTTCATGATCAACATGCTTATCTGTGCGACTATCATCACCACTGGCCATGACATCAACCATAGAATTGTCATCATCTTCACCGAAAGGCGCATCAATACTTACATGATGACCACTTGCCGCCATGCTTTGAGAGATTTTTTCCTCATCTATACCAGTGCGCTGTGCAAGTTCTTCTACACTTGGGCGACGCTGGTTTTCTTGTTCAAATCTATTACTTTCCTGATTAACCTTATTCAAGGAACCAACCTGATTAAGAGGAAGTCTGACTATTCTACTTTGCTCAGCTATTGCTTGCAAAATACTCTGTCGAATCCACCAAACCGCATAAGAAATAAACTTAAAGCCTCGTGTTTCATCAAATCTTTCTGCAGCTTTAATCAATCCGATATTACCCTCATCAATTAAATCAGTAAGAGTTAACCCCTGATGCTGATACTGTTTGGCAACAGAGACCACAAAACGAAGATTAGCCTCAACTAATCTGTTCTTTGCTCTTTCCGCAGCACGACCACCTTTCTTAATGATTTGGGCCAATTCTATCTCTTCGTCAATTGACACCATTGGGGCACGACCTATCTCAACAAGATACTTATCAAGTGCCTCGCTGTTACGATTGGTTATACTTTTTTGAATCTTAAGTTGTCTCATCCTATGCTTTTTACTCCTATTTTTAATTGCGTATATATAATACCACGCAAATATAAGAAAAATATTGCATCATTGTTATTTTCATTAATATACTTTAACAATATATTTTTGGAGAAAAGCATATTTTTTATTACGGTTCACTTCAGATTAGAGATAAACTGCTTGAAAGAATCATGATAACCATTAAATACATTGATATCTACATGACCCCGAATTCCAGTAACCCTACCATCAGGACAAAGTTGCCAGAAAACCAACTTGATGTCAGGCTTGTATTCTCCATATCTTGCAATCCATACCTGATACTTTTGCTTTATATCTGTCGCTTGGCTCAGATAGCGATTTACAAAAGTCTGACTTACATAAATAATAGGACGTTTACCCGTTTCTTTTTCAACCATTCTTAACCATATTCTCATTCTGGACAAAAGGACATCCACGCCTCCCATCTTCTGAATTTGGGCTTTAGTAGGCTCAACATCAAGAACAGGCGGCAAGTCACCCGATTTGACATATGAATTTTTAAGGAATTGACGTGCCTGCAAAGTAGCAGGAGTTAGAGTAGAAAAGAAATGATAACTTCCTACCTTATATCCATGTGCCCGTGCTGCCACATAGTCTTTTCTATAAAAAGGATTTAACAAACTTGCCCCTTCAGTACTTTTAATATAGATGAAACTAATCGGATAATTAACATCTCCATTAATTGTTTTTTTACTGATATTGCCAAGATGGGAAATACGCAGGCGCTTCCAATCGATATTGTATTTCTTACCTTTTATAACATGCTGATATTTAGAGATATCAATACCGTAGATTCGATCAGAACTATAAACCAATCGTTCCCCTTTATATTTATCCAGTACCCATTCTCCTATGCGCAACTGACTTTTATCTGCAACAGAAAAACCAAAGCCATCACGCTTTCCATGTTTCCAGCTTCCCTGGTAATAGGCAGCATCGGTAAAGCCCTGCCATTCACCATGACCATGAGGCAATCCTAAAGAATCAACCTCACCATTATAAGTTCCTGTTGTGCCCAAAAGATAATCCAATTTGGCATCAAACAAAATAGGGACAATACTCAAAGAAGCCAATTCTTTTGACTTATGAAAAGACAAAGCACATGACTCTTCAGGTAACGTTTCAGAGAACAATTGGAAAACATTTCCACCAACATGTTTTAATTTCTCAACTTGTTTTCTATTAGCCTTACCAGAAGGACAAATCGCAACGAATTCCAAGTGACGAACTATCTTCAAAGACTTATGTGACAGATGATTTAAAGAATCCAACATCTTTCGAGTAGAATCACGAAGGTTTTCTTCTTTTAAAACAACCTGAGAAATTCGAAAAAATCCTTCATCACTGGCATTATGACATTTCAAATAATAAGACAACTCACCATCAATCCACTTAGACTGACTATACTTCGTTTTCAAGGAATCGATATGAAGTTGCACCAATTTTTCCGTATTTACATCCTTATATTTATTTTGCCAGATAGTACTATCAAAATCAGCATAAATACGACCTTGACAGGAAGGGACAAAAAAGAATTTATTGAAGAAATATCCAGTAGCAGAAATGGTATCTTTATCAAAATGATAAACCACTTTTCCTCCATCCAATATTTCATATTGAGAGTAAACCTTGACTGGTATCATAGCCGATTGGATCTGCTTTTTAGAAAAGAAGCAACTGAAAGCTATCAGATATATGCAAATCAAAAGTGAAACAACAATCAATATTGCAACACATAATCGATATTTTTTCTGTCCATTACAAAACATAGCACATTGAATTAAAACACCTTTATATAAATTGAGAGCAAAAGTATAAACTTTTTCGTTAAGTACATCATTTTTTTTCGTTTTTTTACTGAATTAAGCGAGATTTAGTTAAAAAACATCTTTGAATTTTGAAATGCCAATTTTAAATAGTAACTTTGCAATCGTATAGAAACATCAACTGACTTAATATTACAATCATGGTAAAGTATAAAATTCATATTTTAAATATGTGGATAGCAACATGCGCTTTGTTGCTATCTACAATTATACTTCACCACCATCATATGGGGCAAGTTTGTTTTATAGAACAACAATGCGAATATGATGGAAATATTAATGATAAGCATACTGCACACCATGAGAAAGACAATGAGGGATGCAATATTCACCAGATGCATCAGTTCTTCTCTAATGGCAAAAATATAAAATCCATATACAAACATCTGGACTACGACAAAAATATTTTCGTAGCCCTATTGCCTTCTTCTATTCAATTGACCCCATGCTACAAGATTGTCATGTCAAAATGGCAACAAAAAACTATGGCAATCAAGTTAGGGGTTTCTGTGAATAGCTTTTTACGGGGACCTCCATTTTCTTACTTCATTTCATTTCTTTAGTTGATAACTGAAGACGCTCGCATCTTAAGATGAAATTCCATCATTTCATTGCGACAGAATCTATAAAGAAACTGCTTGATCTATAAAGAAGCAACTTGGATTGAGTAGCAAATACTAAACAAAAGAATAAATAAGAAAATGGTGAAAAGAATATCTTTGATTGTAGTATGTACTGCAATCGCATTTTTTGCTTTCAGCTTTTATTCTGAAAGTAAAGCAGACACGGAGGAGAATGAAGAAAAGGAAGAAGAAGTGGATTTTCAAAACATTCCTTTAACCAGCAAACAACTGAATGCTATTGATCTCAAATTAGGAGAGGCTCAAAAGCGCGAACTGGATGCAATGCTTCATGTAAACGGCACATTAGTTCTTAGGGCTCAGAATATGGCAGACGTGGCTTCCCTCATGGGCGGTGTCGTCAAATCCATTTCTGTGAAAGAAGGTCAACAGATCAATAAAGGACAAGTTGTTGCAACCATTGAAAATACAGAAATCGTATCTTTACAGAAAGACTACTATTCTGCATATAAAGAAATGGAAAGTGCGAAGCTTGAAATGGAAAGACAGAAAACACTGGCCTCCGCAGGAGCCGGTATCAAAAAAACACTACTCTTATCTGAAAAAGACTATAAGGTGGCGAAAGCAAATCTTATAGGAATCGGTCGCCAGCTGACTCAGTTGGGCATCTCTACAGCATCTGTGACGAAGGGAAAATTTACAACTGTCTTCCCTTTATATGCTCCTATCAAAGGTACGGTAAGCGAAATTACAGCAGCTTTGGGAAGTTACGCAGACATGCAGACGCCTTTGATGAAAATCAGAAATAACAATGCTGTAGAATGTGACTTGAATGTTTTTGAACGAGATCTGAATAAAGTAAAGATTGGAAACCGAGTATTACTCTCACTCACCAATCAACCAGGCGTAAAAGTCTCCGGTCATGTCTATGGTATGAACGAATACTTTAACCAAGGAACAAAAAGCGTTGCTGTACATGTCAAACTTGATGCGACCAGAGGCACAAACCTCTTTGATGGCATGTATGTATCCGGACAAATAGCGACAGGACGCCAGCTTTGTGTTGCGCTTCCTAACAAAGCTATTGTTAATATAGAAGGTAAACAATATATCTTTGCACTCAATAAACAACCACAAAATGGAGAATACAGTTTTTCACGACATGAAGTGACAACTGGAGTCAGCAATGACGGATATACAGAGGTTTCACTCTGCAAGCACATACAGAATGGACAAAAGATAGTGACTGATAATGCTTTCTACCTGGCATCGCAGATTGGCGATCATGGAGAAGAAGATTAGTGTCCGGAAATTAAAATTATTAATCAATTTACAAATTTAAAAGGACATCATGTTTCAGAAACTAATTACAAGTTCCATCAAGCACAAGTTTGTGGTAGGTTTCCTCACTATATCGCTTATAGTTTGGGGACTTTGGTCGTTGGCTACATTGCCGTTTGACTCTACACCAGACATCACCGATAATCAGGTTCAAGTAATTACCCAAGCACCTTCCCTGGGTGCCCAGGAAGTCGAACAATATGTAACCACTCCTATCGAGATGGCATTGGCCAATATACCACGCCTTCAAGAACGAAGGAGCATTTCCAGAAGCGGATTATCAGTTATAACATTAATCTTTGATGACCAGGCAGATATCTATTGGGCCCGTTCTCAAGTAAGTCAGGTTTTAAACGACGCAGTAAAAGAGTTGCCAAAGAACACTTCTACAGAAATGGGACCCATCGCTACTGCGCTGGGAGAAATATATCACTATACAGTACGAACCAAGAAAGGGTATGAAAACAAGTATTCCCTCACGCAACTTCGCACGATCCAAGATTGGATTGTCAGAAAACAACTTTCAGGAACTCCTGGTGTTGCAGAAGTGAGCGGTTGGGGAGGATTTGTCAAACAGTACGAAGTAGCCATCAACACAGACCGATTGAATGCTAATGGCATAACTGTATCCGAAGTCTTCGACGCCTTGCAAAAGAACAACGCCAATACCGGTGGAAGCTATATTGAGCAAAACTCAAACCAATACTATATCCGTGCTATTGGTGTGGCTAAGACTTTTGATGATATCGCCAACATACCTGTAAAGAATGTCAACGGAATAACAATAAAAGTCGGAGACATCGCCAAGGTACAGGAAGGTCACGCAACCCGTTTTGGTGCCGTCACGAGAAATGGCGAGGGAGAAGTTGTAGCCGGAATCGCTATTATGCTCAAAGGAGAAAACTTCCAAGAAGTAAGCAAAAATGTCAAGTCAAGAATTGCCCAGATTCAGAAATCCCTCCCAGAAGGTGTCATTATAGAACCTTTCATTGACCGTACAAATCTTGTAAAGCGTGTTGAGGGAACCATAGAGCACAACTTGATCATGGGAGGCCTCATTGTCATCTTTGTATTGGTCATTTTCTTAGGAAACTGGAGAGCAGGACTGGTTGTTGCAAGCATCATTCCACTCAGTATGCTATTCGCTTTTGGAATGATGAAGACCTTTGGCATAGATGGCAACCTGATGAGTTTAGGAGCCATTGATTTCGGTATGATTGTGGATTCTGCTGTCATTATTGTGGAAGCCGTAGTTACCCATATCAACCAAAAAACTCAGAAGACGAGCCTCACGCAAGCCGAGATGGATGAAGAAGTTCATTTCTCTGCTTCACGTATCAGGCAAAGTGCAGCCTTCGGTGAAATCATGATTATGATCGTATATGTTCCTTTGATGACCTTAGTGGGCATTGAAGGCAAGATGTTCCGTCCGATGGCTCTCACTGTATTTTTTGCCATACTCGGTGCCTTCATATTGTCACTTACGTATGTTCCGATGGCAAGTAGCCTCTTCCTTAGCAAGAAGATCAGCAAGAAAGAGACTTTCGCCGACAAGATGGTCAAGAAAATACAGCAATGGTATCTTCCTGTCCTCAACTGGGTACTGAAACAAAACAAGAACGTGATAACAGGTGCCGTTGCTTTGTTCTGTGTCAGTCTTGTGGCATTCAAGTTTCTTGGAGGAGAATTTATCCCAAGTTTGGAAGAAGGAGATTTTGCCGTAGAAATGAGTATGTCGCAAGGAACTTCTCTTTCGCAAATGGTAGAGAGTTGTACCAAGGCTGAGAAACTGCTGAAGGCAGAATATCCGGAAGTAAAACAAGTCGTTAGCCGTATAGGAAGTGCCGAAATTCCAACAGACCCAATGCCTGTCGAAAGAGCGGACATCATGATTTCACTCAAGCCAAAAGCAGAATGGACTTCCGCTGAAACAACAGAAGAGCTCATGGAAAAGATGGAAGAAACACTCCATACGATTCCGGGATTAGAGGCTGAAATATCACAGCCTATCCAAATGCGCAATAACGAGTTGCTGACTGGCATCAAGCAAGATGTTGCAATCAAAATATTTGGAGATAATCTAGATGAACTCACTAAGTTAGGTGAACATGTAGGCAAGATGATTAGTGGCATCCAGGGAGTAAGTGGTACATCTGTAGAACAGGTTTCTGGTTTACCGCAGATTCAGGTGGTATATAATCATGAAAGGATGGCGGAATACGGAATCAACGTTGATGACATCAATCAAGTACTTGAAACTTCATTTGCGGGCGGAACAGCCGGTTCCATTTATGAAGGAGAACGGAAATTTGACATTGTATTAAGGTTAGATAATAATGACCGCAATGTATCATCTATCCAAAATCTTGCCATCCCAATAGGTTCCGGGAAAACAATTCCATTAACTCAGGTTGCAGATATCATTTATGAACCAGCTCCAGCACAAATCTCTCATGAAAATGGTGCCCGACGTATCTATGTTGGTTTCAACATAAAAGGTAGAGACGTGCAGAGTACAGTGGATGAAATACAGAAGCTGCTGGATGAGAAACTGAAGTTGCCGGAAGGATATTATTATACCTATGGTGGCGAGTTCCAGAATTTACAGAGTGCAATTAACCGATTGATGATAGTAGTGCCATTGGCGCTTATCATTATCTTCCTGTTACTTTATGCAACAGTTAAAAACGTAAGAGAAAGTCTGTTCGTATTCTCGGCAATTCCATTGGCTGCCATAGGAGGAGTATGGGCATTATGGTTTAGAGGTATGCCTTTCTCCATTTCAGCCGGAGTTGGATTCATTGCCCTGTTTGGCGTTGCAGTTCTTAACGGAATTGTACTCATCGGTGAAATGAATCAAATGCAGAAGAATCAGTTTTCATCAAAAGCAATAGAGTCTGGGCTCAGTAACACCCAACTTATTCACACCAGAATTATTGATAGTTGTATGATCAGACTCCGCCCAGTATTAATGACTGCACTCGTAGCATCGTTAGGATTTTTACCGATGGCTTTGTCACACGGAGATGGAGCAGAGGTACAAAGACCTTTGGCTACTGTTGTTATCGGTGGACTCATCACTTCTACATTATTGACTTTGTTGGTTTTACCTGCAATTTACAAAACGTTTACTAAGAAATAAGTGGTTATATGAAAAGAGCAATAATATATATTACTTTGTTGTGTTTGTGTAGCAATATACAAGCACAACACAAAGTACTCAATTTACAGCAATGCCTGAATATGGCATACGAAAAGAATTATAAGATTCTTGCAGCAAACAAGTCGATAGAACGTGCCAAAAACCTTCAGGCCACAGCATGGGATATTGACAAAACCGACTTGACGCTGTCACAGGATCCAACATCAGGAGGAAGTACGGACAATTCCATTTCTCTCACTCAAAGTATAGAATTTCCCACTCTTTATATTGCCAAGAACAAGCAATTAAAAGCGGAAACTCAAGCTGAAAAGAGTAAGAAGAATGTAGTATTATCTGAACTTATTTATCAGATTAAAAGCAATTACTATCAGTTGATATACGAATATGAACGTTTAAACATTCTCAACAAGCAGGACAGCATTCTCAACCGTTATCGGACAATAGCTGAAGCGCGATTCAAGGCGGGAGAAACACGCCAACTGGAATTACTTTCAGCCAATAGAATGCATCGTGAAAACAAGTTAGAAATGACGAATGTTCTCAGCGGAATCGAAAGTAAGCAACTCCTATTATCTGGTTTGGTAAATAGTGATGAACCCATTAAACCTGCAGACCGGAACTTAGTAGCTTTGGATTGGGTACAAAACAGTTTCAACTACCAGCTTACTCCAGAAGGACAATATGCGCAAGATAGAATTACCGCAGCAGACAAAGCAGTCAGCGTTGCAAAAAACGGCTATGCACCCTCTCTCAGTCTTTCCCTTCGCAACCAGATGGTCATCTCCTCATGGGATCCATACCATGTCAACAGAAACAGGTTTGAAGGAGGCAACTTTATGGGATTTGAAGTTGGAGTGGGGATTCCACTCTTTTATGGTGCAACCAAAGCCCGAATCAAGGCTGCCAAAAAAGATAAAGAAATTGCAGAATATGAAATCAAGCAAGAGCAGTTGGATAAGCAACAAGAATATCATGCATGCTTGAGTAAGTGCAATGAAGCATTTGTCCGAATGAAATATTATCAGGAGGAAGGCAGGCAAGACAACCAGAAACTGGAAGAAATGAGCCAGGCAGAATATGAAAATGGCGAAATATCATATATTGAATATGTTGAAGCGCTAAACAGCAGCATCGACTTCTACATGAAGAAAGCCGCAGCAATCAATGACTATAATCAAAGCGTCATCGAATTACAAAAACTGATGGGGAACCTGGTTTCTTCTGAAGGAAATAAATAAGGCAGAGATATCCATACTCCACATCCACATTATTATATAAATGATAGGATGAAATCATGATAGGAATGATGGGACAAAATCTCATGACGACAGACGCAATGAATACAAGTCATACAAAATATTGTATTCTCATATTTGGAAACAGATCATAAAATGTAAAGAAAATGAGTGAACCCTTAGCAGAAAGAATGCGACCACGTTCTCTTGACGACTACGTTGGCCAAAAACACTTAGTAGGTGAAGGAGCTATACTCCGTAAGATGATAGATGCAGGAAGAATTTCCTCTTTTATCCTTTGGGGACCTCCTGGTGTAGGCAAGACAACATTGGCACAAATTATCGCTCACACGCTCAAAGTACCTTTTTATACTTTGAGCGCAGTGACAAGCGGTGTGAAGGATGTCAGGGAAGTGATAGAAAGAGCCAAAAACAACCGTTTTTTCGACTCCGCTTCTCCCATACTGTTTATTGACGAAATCCATCGTTTCTCCAAAAGTCAGCAAGATTCATTATTGGGAGCAGTAGAGAAAGGCATTGTTACCCTCATCGGAGCAACCACAGAAAATCCTTCCTTTGAGGTAATACGACCTTTACTTTCCCGATGCCAACTTTATGTTCTGAAACCTTTAGGAAAAGACGACTTACAGGGGCTTCTTGAAAGAGCTATCCATAAAGATGTCGTTCTCAAAGAGAAAGACATAACGTTGAAGGAAACGGGTGCGATGCTAAGGTATAGTGGTGGCGATGCCCGCAAACTGCTGAACATATTGGAATTGATCGTGAATTCTTTCTCTTCGGATGAAATAATCATCACAGACGAGGTAGTAGAAAGGGAACTCCAGCAAAATCCTCTTGCTTATGATAAACAGGGAGAAATGCATTATGACATTATCTCTGCGTTCATCAAGAGTATCCGAGGAAGTGATCCAGATGCAGCATTATATTGGATGGCAAGAATGATAGAAGGAGGCGAGGACCCACAATTTATTGCGAGAAGAGTGGTCATCAGTGCCAGCGAGGACATCGGACTTGCCAATCCGAATGCTTTACTCTTGGCAAATGCAGCTTTTGATACGGTCATGAAAATCGGATGGCCTGAAGCACGAATTGCATTAGCCGAAGCAGTGGTTTATCTTGCCACCAGTCCTAAGAGCAACAGTGCATATTTAGGCATCAATGCAGCAATAGCAAGAGTGCGGGAAACAGGAAATCTTCCTGTTCCGCTGCATATCCGAAATGCTCCAACCCAATTAATGGCAGAATTGGGCTACCATGACGGATATAAATATCCACATGACTATCCAGGACACTTCACCAGCCAACAATACCTTCCTACTGAAATTCAAAATGAGAGATTCTGGCATGCGCAGCACTCTCCTAATGAAGAAAAATTATATAATTGGATGGTAACCTGTTGGGGAGATAGATTCAAGGAATAATACATTCAATCAATCAAAATATAACAAAAACATTAGTAGGAGAATAACGAAATGATGATCAATCATGACCCGGAATTTGTCATTACACTACAACGTGTAATAGAATTCATAGGAACATTTGCCTTTGCATTGTCAGGCATAAGACTCGCAGCCAGCAAACATTACGACTGGCTGGGAGGCTTTGTATGCGGTATTGCTGTGGCAATAGGAGGAGGAACCATACGAGATGTCATGTTAGGTGTAAGACCTTTCTGGATGCTCAGTCCGATATACATGATATGTACGCTATTTGCACAATGTGTCGTAATAGTATGCCACCATTATCTCAGACGTCTGGATACTACTTGGTTTTTATTCGACACATTAGGTTTGGCCTTATTCAATATAGCGGGCATTCAAAAAACATTGGAATGTGGCTTCCCATTTTGGGTAGCTATCATTATGGGATGCATTACGGGAGCTGCCGGAGGAGTGATCAGAGATGTGCTGCTCAACGAAGAACCTGTAATCTTCAGAAAGGAAATATACGCTATGGCTTGTGTAGTGGGAGGACTCACATACTGGTTGCTGAGCTGGCTGCAGGTTAGCCTATACATCACGGTCATTGCCACATTTGCTATCGTTTGCGCTATCCGATTCTTGGCAGTAAGATACCATATTTCACTACCAAAATTAAGAGACGAAGAATAAACAAATAATATAAATTAAAATGTATAAGAATCTAATCATTTTAGCGATGGCCCTTTTCCTTACATTGGGCGCATCAGCACAAAACAAACGTGAATTCCGTGGCGCATGGATCCAATGTGTCAACGGTCAATTTATGGGTAAAAGCACTCAGCAGATCCAGTCTATGCTCAGCAAGCAACTGGACGAGTTGGAAAAAGATGGCGTCAATGCCATTATCTTTCAAGTGAGAGCGGAATGTGATGCCCTTTATGAGAGCCAACTGGAACCATGGAGTAAATTTCTGACAGGAACCCAGGGACAGGCTCCGAATCCTTATTGGGACCCTTTGGCATGGATGGTAGAACAATGCCATAAAAGAGGAATGGAAATTCATGCCTGGATCAATCCATACCGCGCGAAACACGGATCCACAAGCATGTCACAACTTAGCAAAAACAGTGTTGTCGTAAAACAACCTAAATTATGTTTTTCCTATGATAATTTAGTGCTTCTCAATCCTGGTTTGCAAGAATCTGCAGATTACGTCTGCAAAGTGGCTTCAGACATCGTCAGCAGATATGATGTAGATGGCTTTCATATAGATGACTATTTCTATCCTTATCCAGTAGCAGGCAAACAGATTCCAGACCAAGCCCTGTATCAGCAGAACTCTCATGGCTATTGGAATATTGGAGATTGGCGAAGAGATAACGTAAGCAGATTTGTAAAGCAATTGGGGGAGACTATACATCATGTAAAACCTTGGGTAAAATTTGGTGTTTCTCCTTTTGGTATTTATCGAAATAAAAGAAATGATCCAAATGGTTCTGAAACGAATGGTTTGCAAAATTTCGATGACCTTTATGCAGATGTACTTTTGTGGGTGAACAATGGTTGGATAGACTACTGCGTTCCTCAATTGTATTGGGAAATCGGACATAAAGCTGCTGATTATAAGACCCTTATTACCTGGTGGAACAAGTATGCAGGCAAAAGACCTTTATTTATTGGCGAAGACATTGAACGAACAGCGAAGTTTGCTGACCCAGAAAATCCAAGAAGTCATCAGCTTCCAGCCAAGCACAAGTTACACCAGCAAATGCAGAATGTAAAGGGAACTGTTTTATGGTACGCCAAGACAGCTGCTGACAACGTTGGAAATATTGGTCATACTTTAAGAGATTACTATTGGAAATATCCTGCATTGCCACCTCTTATGACTTTCTTGGATCATAAAAGTCCAAAAGACGTTAGAGGTCTAAAACTTAAATGGACAGAGCAGGGACCTATATTGAAATGGAAAACTCCTAAAGGGAAAAAATGGGGTGATGTGGCCAATAGATTTGTTGTCTATCAATTTAAGGAAGGTGAACCTATTGACTTAAACGATGCATCCAAAATTATGAAGATCACCTACGATCACAACGTGAAAGTACCATATCTCAAGGATGGTAAAACTACCTACATTGTAACCGCATTAGATAGAGTGGGCAACGAAAGTAAGGGTAAAAAGAAGAATATCAAATTCTAAACTATACACTTTTTATTAAACAATAAAGCTCGAAAGATTTCCTTCCGAGCTTTTATTGTTTATTGATATTGTCGAAGAGCTGATAACAATTCTATATTCTCACTCTTTTTACCGATCGTAATTCGCAGGCAGTTCTCACAAAGCTGCACTCTATTTCTGTTGCGAACGATGATGCCCTTATCAACCAAATAATCGTATATAGCCTGCGCATCCGTCATTTTCGCCAAGAAGAAATTGGCATCAGTAGGATAAACTTTTACGCAGATAGGAAGTTCCGTAAAAGCAGTCACCATTTTTCCTCTTTCCTGCAACAGATTCTTCACCCATTCATCTACCTGATATGGATCATTCAAAACATCCAGTGCATGCTGCTGGGTAAGTAAATTCACATTATAAGGATATTTCACCTTGTTGAACAAATCGATAATATCCTTGCTGGCAAAAGCCATACCCAATCTCAAAGCAGCACATCCCCAGGCTTTACTCATGGTGTTGAGCACAATCATATTAGGGAATTTAGACAAGTATGATCTGAACGGCTGAATACTGGAGAAATCACTATAAGCCTCATCCAAGACTACGATGCCATCAAAACGCTGCAATACACCAACGATTGCTTCCGGATTGATCAGATTGCCCGTAGGATTATTCGGACTACAAATCCAGATAACCTTGGTATGGTCATCACAAGCACTCAGTAACTTATCTGCCGTAATCTGATAATTTTCATCCAGCAACACCTGGCGATATTCCACATCATTCACGTCAGCACATACCTGATACATGCCATAAGTAGGAGCTATGGAAACCACATTGTCTATTCCCGGATTACAGAAGATACGATACACCAAGTCAATAGCCTCATCACTTCCATTTCCCAAAAATATATTCTCCACAGGTACGTCCTTGATCTTGCTCAAGACCTTTTTCACATCCGTCTGGAAAGGATCCGGATAACGATTATAGGGATCATTATACGGATTCTCGTTGGCATCCAGAAAGTTGTGAGCTTTCTTACCGGAAAATTCTGTTCTTGCACAACTATAAGGAGAAAGGTTCCAAATATTGGCTCTACAGAGTTCTTTTAATTCTTTCATATTTCAAAAATAGATACTTAAAATTAAAACGTCGAAATAGACAAAACTATTTGCCCACTTCATCAACTCTCACGCGCATCGCATTGGCATGAGCCTCCAACTGTTCGTTTTCAGCCATTACAACTACAGCGTTACCGATACTTCTGATACCTTCATCAGTCAAATGCTGGAACGTGATCTTGCGGTTATAACTATCCAGATTGACGCCATTATATGCCAGCGCATAACCATGAGTAGGAAGGGTATGATTCGTACCACTGGCATAGTCGCCAGCACTTTCGCAAGCATACTGTCCCAAGAATACACTACCTGCATTTACCACTTTCTCAGCCAATTCATCATAATTGCGAGTGGCGATAATCAAATGTTCAGGCGCATAAGTGTTGCTGAGTTCGATGGCCTCGTCATAATCCTTCACCAAGACAAGTTTAGAATTATCCAAAGACTTGGCTGCCATCCCCTTTCTCGGCAATTGTTCGAGTTGTTTTTCCACCTCATCCTTCACTTTCTCTATCATCTCTTCAGATGTAGAGATTAGGAAAACCTGAGAATCAACACCATGCTCAGCCTGAGAAAGCAAATCGGCAGCAACAAACACAGGATTACTGGTTTCATCCGCAATAACACATACTTCAGAAGGACCCGCAGGCATATCAATAGCCACATCGTGTAAAGAAACATGTTGTTTAGCAGCCATGACGTACTGATTGCCTGGACCAAAGATTTTATATACCTTTGGAACACTCTCTGTGCCATATGCCATCGCACCAATAGCCTGAACACCACCGATTTTAAATATCTTGCTCACACCAGCAATCTTAGCCGCCATCAAGATGGCAGGGTTCACTTTGCCTTCTCTGTTAGGAGGAGTACACAGTACAATTTCCTTACAACCGGCAATCTTGGCAGGTGTTGCAAGCATCAGGACCGTAGAAAAGAGAGGAGCCGTACCTCCAGGAATATAGAGGCCAACTTTCTCTATGGCAACACTTTTTTGCCAACAAGTCACACCAGAGATTGTTTCCACCTTTTCTCCATGAAACTGCTGGCTCTGATGGAATGAAGAAATGTTATGATGGGCTAACTCCAACGCATGCTTCAGTTCAAGAGAAACCAGACTCTCAGCCTCTTCCATTTCTGCATCAGATACAGATAAAGAGTCCAAATGAGCATGGTCGAATTTCTCTTCATAACGTATAACTGCGCTATCGCCATTATTCTTTACATCATTGAGAACACCTTCTACAGTAGCATTAAGCTCTGAAATATCCAGGTGTGGACGTTTCACTAATTCGTCCCATTCTTCCTTTGCAGGATAACAAATTACCTTCATTCCTTATATTATTATTAATTTACTTTTATATTTGTTTCTAACTCCCAGAACATAAAATCGCTTCAAAGTTCCGGATAGAAGACAGATATGATCACAACTCTTTTTACAAGATCATCTTCTCGATAGGAGTAACCAGAATACCCTGAGCATCCAGCTCCTTGAGTTTTCCGATGATTTCCCAGAATCTCTTCTCATCGAGAACCGTATGGATACTGCACCACTCATCATCAGCCAATGGGATGATTGTAGGACTCTTGATACCAGGCAAGACATCCGTGATTTCCTTCACCTTAGACTTTGGTGCATTCATCATCACATACTTCTTGTCCTGAGCAGAACGCACAGCTTCGAAACGGAACAACATTTCGTTCAGAATCTGATGCTTCTCTTCATCCATATTCCAATTACCGATAAGCAAAGCCTCGCTCTTCATCACGACTTCCACCTCTGCCAAATTATTGCTGACAAGGGTAGAGCCAGAACTTACGATATCAAAGATACCATCAGCAAGACCGATACCAGGACTAATTTCCACAGAACCAGTAATGACATGAATATCAGCCTTGATACCTCTCTGCTTCATGAAATTGCGAAGGATGTTGGGATAAGAAGTTGCAATTTTCTTGCCATTAAACCACTGCAAACCAGGATAATCAATTTTCTTAGGTATTGCAAGACTCAAGCGACATTTGCTAAAACCAAGACGATCAATAATCTGGGCATTTTCACCTCTTTCCACAAATTCATTCTCGCCAACGATACCGATGTCAGCGACGCCGCTTGCTACACTCTGAGGAATATCATCATCACGGAGATACAAAACCTCGAGAGGGAAGTTAGAAGACTGCACCAAAAGAGTGCGCTTAGAAGCACTCACTTTAATGTCTGCTTCTGAAAGTAAATTCATGGTGTCATCGAAAAGACGCCCTTTAGATTGTACTGCTATTCGTAACATATTTCTTCATTTTGTTTAAAAAACATTGCAAAAGTACATCTTTTCGCTTGAATATCCAAAAAATTATGTAATTTTGTAACTTGAAATATGAATAAAGTATATTTATCGGCAATATTTGCATTATTTTTGTTGGTTTGCAGTTGTTCTAATCAGAAAACGCAACCAGATGTTACACCTTGGGGTACACCTATAGGCGAGGAGGATTATTCCAGTAACTCAAATCAAACGCAAGGTTTTACTTATGATGATATTGTATCAAATGGTGAATTAATCATGCTGACTGTCAACGGTCCTGATACATATTATATATATAAGAACCGGAATTTAGGTATGCACTATCTTCTTTGCGAGAAATTTGCCCAGAAAATTGGTGTCAGCCTGAGAGTGGAAGTATGTAAGGACACTACTGAAATGATCAGCAAGTTGGAAAAAGGGGAGGGCGACATTATTGCCGTACCCTTATCACGCAAGAAAGCGAAAGGTAATTTGTTGTTTTGCGGTCCTAAGCAAGATACAACCCAAGAACAATGGGCCGTCATAGGAGGCAACAACAGTTTGGCAGACTCTCTGAATGCCTGGTACAAACCACAATTAACTGCGGAAGTGAAAAAAGAAGAAGCATTTCTTTTATCCTCACAAAGTATCAGGCGCCATGTTTATTCTCCTTTCCTGAACAGAACTAAAGGTGTAATCTCGGAATACGATGGTTACTTTCAGCGATATGCTCCAGCAGCAAGAATGGATTGGCGCTTAATGGCTGCGCAATGTTATCAGGAGAGTTGCTTTGACCCAAATGCCAAATCGTGGGCAGGGGCTTGCGGCCTCATGCAGATCATGCCTTCTACCGCATCCCATCTGGGACTTTCCATGAACGACATACATCAGCCAGAGGCCAACATCGCTGCAGCATCCCGCTACATGGCAGAACTTCAGGGGCATTTCTCTGACATCCATGATCCAAGCCAGCGAATCTTATATGCCCTTGCTGCATACAATGGAGGCTTTGCCCACATTAGAGATGCCATGGCTTTAACCAAGAAATATGGAGGCAATCCATACAATTGGGAGGAAGTAAAACATTTCGTCCTCAAGCTTAGCAATCCTTACTATTATAGGGATCCTGTCGTGAAAAGAGGTTTCATGAGAGGCACAGAAACTGCAGATTACGTAGAGCGCATTCAGAAACGATGGAGCGAATACTGTGGAGGAAATATCAGTAGTGGCAGAAGAATGATTTCACCCCGCAGTTATTATGGCACTCCGACAGAAGCAAAGAAGAAGAATAAATACAAAATTTAGAATCCCTTTTTAAACGATCAGAACAATGATTTTAGCTACAATACTTATCTATTTCTGCATATTGCTGATATTCAGTAAAATCACGTCACACAAGGCAAATAATGAAACCTTTTACCGGGGAAACCGCAGGTCTCCCTGGTACATGGTGGCCTTCGGAATGGTGGGCGCATCCATCAGCGGAATCACTTTTGTCAGTGTACCGGGAATGGCATACAAGATGAACATGACCTACCTGCAGATGTGTATCGGTTTTATTTTTGGCTATTTCATCGTAGCCTTTTTCCTATTACCTATATATTATAAGCATAATTTAACGACCATCTATTCTTACCTGAAAGATAGGATGGGCTATCATTCCTATAAGACCGGTGCTTCCTTTTTTATCATTTCCAAAATCATAGGAGCCGCAGTCAGATTTTATGTTGTATGCATCATCCTGCAAAAGTTTGTATTAGACAATTTAGGAATCCCATTCATATTGACAGTTCCCGTCATGGTCATGCTGATATGGTTTTATACCCGCAAGGGTGGAATCAAGACATTAGTCTGGACAGATACGTTCCAAACATTGTGTATGTTTTCTGCCTTAATCCTGATTATTTATTATACCATCAAATGCCTGGACTTCACTCCGATGGAGGCTTACCATGCCATTTGTGACAGTAAATATTCGCAGATATTTGTCTTCGACGATTGGATTTCAAGACAGAATTTCTGGAAGCAGTTCTTAAGTGGAATATTCGTGGTCATAGTCATGACGGGACTTGATCAGGACATGATGCAGAAGAATCTCACCTGCAAGACGCTTCGTGATGCCCAGAAAGATATGTGTACCTATGGCTTTGCTTTCGTACCAGCCAACCTGCTGTTTTTAGCATTAGGCATATTGCTGATATTATTGGCACAAAAGCAGCAAATGCCTTTCCCGGAATCACCGGATGATTTATTGCCGATGTTTGCAGCATCAGGCTACATGGGCAATATCGTTGTCGTATTTTTTACTATCGGTATTGTGGCAGCCAGTTTTTCCAGTGCCGACTCAGCCATTACGGCGATAACAACCAGCATTTGCGTAGATATCATGGATTCTCCAAAGGATGAAAAACTGCGAAAATATACGCATCTTGGCGTCGCCATTCTGTTTATTATTTTCATCATCCTCTTCAAGCAGATCAACTCAACAAGTGTGATAGATGCCATATACATTATCTGCTCTTACACCTACGGACCCCTTTTGGGAATATTTGGATTTGGAATCTTGACAAAACGGAGAACCAATGATAAAATAACCCCCTATATTGCGATTTTGAGTCCGATTATCTGTTATGCAATCGACTGGTACTCATCCCATCATTTGGGCTACAAATTGGGTTATGAATTATTGATGCTCAACGGACTCATCACATTTAGCGGATTATACATATTTTCGCAAAAAATAACGCAAAAATTTCTCCTTGCCCACGCAAAAAATCAAGCAGGGGCATGGATAAAAAAATCCAGCAGGATATAGGATAGGAAAGAACTGTTCTATTAGTTATAAATACAATCAGGAAAGTTGAAATTCATCTTTCCTGATTTTTTTATTCTGAAAGTTTGCATATTAACAAAAAAAACTGTAATTTTGCACCCGATTTAGACAGATAACATTTTGATAATGAGACTGAAATAAAAAATGAAGATAAAATTGTTTTTAGGGATATTAATGGTCATAGGCTTTATGACTAATATCTCAGCAGCCAATCATTCTCACCTGCATGTTGTCTTATTGGGTGATTCCAATACGTTCATAGGTGGAGATGATTGCGACAAAGACAGAGGTTGGAGCAAATGGTTCAAAGAGAGATTTTCCCCTTCTACCTGTAAAAGTTATGCCAGGAGTGGCGCTACTTGGACTAATTGTTCTAAAACAAAAATCAATACAGAGGAATATTCTGAGAAGTTGACGGATAACAATGTCATTTTCAATCAAGTACTGAGATTGATTCAAGCAACAAAAAAAGGCAAGGAACCTCAGCCTGACCTGATTATGATTATGGCTGGAACGAATGATGCTTGGTTCAAATCTTCCAGACCTCAATTGTTTTCCCAAACTCCACAGCAGGTTTTTTCTGCGACTTCCAATACCGTATTAAGGAAACCGATTCATCAGGTGACCTCCCTTGCAGAATCTGTCAGATACAGTTGCGAAAAGATAATGGAAGCTTTCCCTGACGCACAGATTGTATTGATAACACCGATGCAGATAGGCAAGCCTGGCGTTACTGGTATTCACAAAATTGGCGACATCATAGAAGAATGCGGCCATTATATGAGCCTATCGGTCATCCGCCTGGATTATGGGGGAACCATTCAGGGAACAAGAGAAATCTACAGCAGGATTTTTACGACAGATGGAGTCCACACCAACAGCAAGGGAGCCAAACGAAATGGTTACTTCATTGCCAACCAATTAGAAAGTCTGCTGTTGTATTAACTGAATCAAACAGACACTCAGTCAAAATAGAAAGTTTTACAAAACATAAATAAAAATAAAACATAATGGTATTTTCCGATTTATTTTTCATCTTTGCGTTCTTACCAGCCTTTATGTTGTGCTATCTGTTAGCCTACTTGTTGGATAAGAAATTCTTCAAGACTGGCGAGCATCCAGCAAATATACGCAATGCGATACTTGTACTGTTCTCACTGATATTTTATGCATGGGGCGAACCAATATATGTTTTCCTGATGCTGTTCAGCGTCATGGTCAACTACTTTGCCGGTCTTGGCATAGACAGCCAGCAAGCCCACCGCAAAAGGGCATTGGTAATCGGTTTGATATGCAACATCTTATTACTCGGTACTTTCAAATATGCGGGATTCTTTGCCACAACACTCAATTCGATAGGTATTCCAGTAGGCATTCCAAAGATTTCTCTGCCTATCGGTATCAGTTTCTATACCTTCCAGTCCATATCCTATCTCATAGATGTATATCGCCGTGAAGCGCCAGCCCAGCGCCGTTTCCAGGACTTGCTTCTCTATATTTCCATGTTCCCGCAGCTGATAGCAGGACCTATTGTCAGATATGATATTGTGGCATTGGAAATCAGAGACAGAAAGGTAAGACAGTATGACATCGTAGAAGGTTGCTATCGTTTCTTGATCGGATTGGGTAAAAAGGTGATTCTTGCCAACCAGTTTTCAGAGATAGCAGACCAGTTCCTTGCCAACGGTCTTCAGAATTTATCTACCTTTGGAGCATGGGTGGGCATATTAGCCTTCACGCTTCAGATCTTCTTCGACTTCTCAGGATATAGTGACATGGCCATAGGACTGGGCAGATGTTTAGGCTTTCACTTTGCAGAGAACTTCAAGCATCCTTATTGCTGCACATCCATTTCAGACTTCTGGAGAAAATGGCACATGTCATTAGGTAGTTTCTTCCGCGACTATGTCTATATTCCAATGGGAGGAAACCGACGCCACCAGCCTCTTAACATCTTTGTGGTATGGTTCTTGACCGGTATGTGGCACGGAGCCAGCTGGAATTTCATCATCTGGGGTCTTTATTTCGGCTTCATCGTGATTGCCGAGAAATATACATTGCTGAAGGTGCAGGATAAGATACCTTCATTCCTGCTGCATATATACAGTCTGTTGCTCGTCGTCATCGGATGGGGAATTTTCTATTTTGATGACTTTACCAAGATGCAACATTTCTTCGATGCGTTCATCGGAAATGCCAAGAACGTATATGACTTTGCAGCAGAAAGTGCATGCATGGACAATTTCTGGTTATGGGTGGCAGGTATTCTGTTCTGTCTTCCAGTATATGATACGGTGACAAAGTTGTATAACAGATACCTGCCAAACAATACAAGGATGAAAAAGAACATCAGTCTTGTAACTCGCACGGTGGTGTCCATTATCCTCCTCACGCTGAGCGTAGCTTTGCTTGTAGGAGCCACCAACAATGCCTTCATTTACACCAGATTCTAATTTAAAATATACCCAAAATGAAAAGATTATATACATTCATAAATACTGCATTATTCTGCTCATTCTGCGCTCAGACAGTGATGGCAGAAACCCATTCCACATGCTATAAAACCAGAACGGGCATCATCATCAGCAAAGAGAACAACCAGATCAGAGCACTGGAACCATTTACCGGTTTGGCATCAGGAGGAACATGGTATTCAGCTGCCATCAATCAGTATCGGGACACGCTGAAGAATCATGTAAGAATCTATAGCATGATAGTTCCTACCTCTGCAGGTCTGTACTGTCCTGAAGAAGCCAAGGAATGGATCCGCGATGAAGAGCCGGTCATCAATAATATGTATCAGCATTTGGGGAAAGGCGTAGAAATCGTCAACGTATATCCTGTACTCAAGCAGCACATAGATGAGGATATTTATTCTCGCACCGACCACCATTGGTCTCCATTAGGAGCATACTATGCTGCCCGTGAATTTGCAAAGAAAGCACAGGTAAAGGTTCCCAATCTGAACGATTTTGAAGAGCGTACGGTCAACAATTTTGTGGGAAGTATGTATCATTACTCAAAGGACATCGCAGTGAAGAACTCTCCGGAGAAATTCATTTACTATATTCCTAAAGACAGCAATTATGTCACCACCTATGTCGGTCACAACATGGGTAAGAATAGGGTAGTGGCAAGTCTTACAGACCCCTTCACCGGACCATTCTTCATCAAATACAAGGATGGCAGCAGCAGTGCATATTGCACCTTCATGGGTGGCGATTTGCGCACAACGCATGTCAAGACAGACGTAAGAAATGGAAGAAAACTGATGATCATCAAAGATAGCTATGGCAATGCCTTGCCAGGATACCTTTTCGGCTCATTTGAGGATATTTATGTAGTAGATTTCAGATATTTCACAAAGAATATCGTCAACTATGTCAATGACAATCAAATCACAGATATTCTCTTCGCCAACAACTTGCAGCATGCCTATGCAAAATCCACGGCAAGAGGCTTCGAGCGAATGTTGCGCCAATAACACTAATGAAGAAATAATAGATTGTGATATTAAATAATTGCATTTAAAGTCATGAAACAGAATTATATATACATATCAATCATGAGTATAGTGTTCTTGGGATTTACCATCGTATTCCTGTTCTTCCCTCGGAGCACATACTCTGCACTTGAAAAGAGAGAGCTTGCCAAATTCCCAAAATATTCACTGGAAACTTTGAAGTCCGGTGAATTTACCAAGAGCATCAATTCCTGGTTCAGCGATAGCGAACCTTACCGTGACATCTTCATGTCAATGAGTATGCAGGAAAAGGATCTCATCAGCATGTCTGTGGGTGAGGAAAAAGTAACCTTCCATGCATCAGCAGACGCCACCGAGACATCGGGGCCTACAGATGAAGAGCTGGAAATGGGAGAGAGAAACGTAGGTAAATACAAGAATAATATTACGGCAGAAGAGAATGCCAAAATCGCCAACCGTGGTATTATCATCGTTGGAAAAGGAAAAGAGGTAAGAGCTTTGATGGCTTATGGCGGCAGTTCCAAGGGTGGTGTGGATTATGCCCAGTCTGCAAATGAATACAAAAAGGTATTCGGACCAAAGGTAAATGTATATTGCATGGTCATTCCGACTGCAGTGGATTTCTATTGTCCTGATAAGGCTAAGGGATGCTCTAATGAGGAACGCCCAACCATCAACAACATCTATGCTCACTTAGACAAGGATGTTCATGCCGTAGATGTCTATACTGCACTGGGCAAACACGTGGCAGAAAACATCTTCCTCAGAACCGACCATCACTGGGCACCTCTTGGAGCTTTCTATGCAGCCCAGCAATTCGCTAAAGTGGCAAAGGTTCCATTCAAGCCGCTTTCGAGCTATGAAAGAAAAGTGGTACATGGATACGTAGGAAGTATGTATGGTTATTCTCATGATATTTCCCTGAAGAATGCCCCGGAAGATTTCGTCTATTATGTTCCAAAGAACGTAAAATACGAAACCTATTATACGGATTATAAAATCAACCGCAATTACGAAGTCATAGGCGAAGGAAAGCCTTACAAAGGCATCTTCTTCTATAAGTATAAAGACGGCAATGGTGGCGCCTACTGTACCTTCATGGGCGGTGACACCCGAATTACCCGGGTGAAAACCAATGTCAACAATCATCGCCGCGTCATGATTCTGAAGGATAGTTTCGGAAATGCTCTTCCAGGCTACCTGTTCTATTCTTTTGAGGAAATCCATGTTGTCGATTATCGATATTTCACCAAGAATATGCGCAAATATGTCAGCGATAATAAGATTACCGATATTCTGTTTGCCAACAATATCTTCAATGCATATTCTAATAAGATATGCAAGAAATACACGAAATTCCTCCATCAGAATGGTACTGTCTTGCCAAGCATCAGTTCTGCAAGTACTTCATCCAAGTCAACAACTGCAGATTCTACCAAAAAGCAGAAAGTTACACACAGTACCCCTGCATTGAATGAAACGCTTGACGCGAAGAAGGATTCGCCTAAAGAACAGAGCAGTCATCATGATGCGACCAAGAAGCATGATAAACAACATGACAATCAGCATGTAGAAAAACAGAAGCCGGAATCCGTGCCTACAGAATCTGGCGACAAGCAACCGGCTGAATAAAATGAAAATAGGAAAATATTTTAGTACGGCAATACTGACCATCTGTCTGTTGTCTTTAGCCGTATCATGCAAGAAGGAAAATAAGAAGACGGAATATACGCCATGGGGGACAGTGATAGAGGATGGAGACTCAGGTGATGCTGAGGCTTCAGACTCCAGTTCCTCTGCCAGTACCTTCTCGCTCGCAGATATAGAAAACAATGGAGAGCTGATCATGCTGACCCTGTCAGGTCCTTCTACCTATTATGACTATAAGGGAGTGGGCTTAGGTAAGGATTACTTGCTCTGTGAGAAATTTGCCAGTTCCATAGGCGTTTCGGTAAGAGTAGAACTCTGCAAGGATACCCTGGATATGATCAACAAATTGAAAAAGGGCAAAGGTGATTTAATCGCTTATCCGCTTAAGAAAGGGAAACGCAACGATATTGCCTATTGCGGCGCCTACCAGACTGTGAAAGAGAAAGATTCCAATCAGACGGCCGCCTCAGTCCAATGGGCAGTCAACAAGGGAAACAAATCTCTGGAAGAAGCATTAAACCATTGGTTTACGCCCCATATCTTAGCCAACGTCCAAAAGGAGGAGAAGAAGATACTTTCAGAAGGACTTATCATCCACAAAGTATATGCTCCTATGATCAATGCAGCAGGAGGCGTCATCAGCAAATACGACCATTTGTTTAAGAAGTATGCCCCTATGGCACGAATCGACTGGCGACTGATGGCAGCCCAATGCTATACGGAGTCAGGTTTTGATACCTATGCAAAATCATGGGCAGGCTATTGCGGACTGATGGCTATCATGCCTGGTACGGCCAAGGAATTAGGAATCCCAGTATCCTCCCTCACCAATCCGGAAGTCAACATCTCAGCATCGGCTACTTGCATGGCAAAATTCGAGCGTATGTTCCAGGATATAGGCGACCCATTCGAGCGACTGAAATTCCGACTTGCAGCCTATAATGCAGGACCATGGCATATCCGAGATGCGATGGCACTGACACGTCAACACGGCAGGAATCCGCATCGCTGGGATGATGTGGCAGAATCTGTACTCAAGCTCAGTGATCCTACCTATTATAAATTGCCAATCATCAAATGTGGCTATATGCGTGGAAGTGAGACCGTCAATTACGTTTCCAAAATCATGCAGCGATGGTCAAGCTATTGTGGGGCTGCAAGAGGAGGAGGAGTTTCTACAGGAAATGGTTTATCACCTAATTTTGACCATTCCATACCGCAGCGGGCCACCAAGAAGTACAAATATCATGTCTGACTCCAACAGGCTGAGAAACAAATCCCATAGTTTGTGAAAGCATATTAACTTGTTGCAAAGTATATGAAATAATGCAGGAAATCCAAGACAAATCTTGGTTTTCTGCATTTTTTATTGTAATTTCGCCAACATGAAAAAGATATTTTGTTTGACAATATTATTGCTTTCCGTCTTAAAGATATCTGCATACGATTTTCTTAGGGCAGTAAAGAATGAGATACCTGGAGGCTATAACTTCTGGGTTTATACACCAGTGGATTATTTCTATACGCAGGAGCAAACGCCAGTGATCATCTTCCTTCATGGTGCCAGTCTATGCGGTCGCAACCTTGAAAGAGTAAGAAGATACGGTCCGCTGGATGCCATTGTGAAAGGCCGAGATATAGATGCCCTGACGCTTGTACCCCAAAACCCTGGAGGCGCTTGGAGTCCCAAGAAAGTGATGGATATGCTTGATTGGGTGAAGCAGCATTATCCTTGTGACACCACCCGTGTCTATGTTTTAGGCATGAGTTTGGGAGGATATGGAACAATGGATGTCTGCGGCACCTATCCCGACCGTATTGCTGCAGGAATGGCTCTCTGTGGAGGTTGTTCCCTGAAAGATGTAAGCGGTTTGGGAAAGCTCCCATTTTGGATTATCCATGGCACAGCCGACAGAGCCGTTTCCGTAAAACAATCCAAAGTAGTAGTAGATAAATTAAAACGTGACGGAAATGATTCCCGCTTAATTTATGATTGGTGGCAAGGCGCCAACCATGGAATGCCAGCCCGTGTTTTCTACATGAAGAAAACCTACCAATGGCTATTCTCTCATACGCTGAATGATCCAGACCGCCCTGTAAATCGCGATATAGACATCAGCATGGGGGATGTAAGGAATGCTTATGATGGCGTAAATCGTAATGCACCGAAACCCGAGCTCATCGATGGTCCAAGCGTGATCAAGAATGAGGGAAATGAATATTAATGGGGGATTAGGAACGATTGACTTCCGTATCTTCCGTGATGACGTAAATAAGTGCTTGATGAGTTGTACCCTCCTTCTTTTTATTAAAATCCCTTTATTTCTATTAAAGAATAGTTAAAAAACAGAAGATTACTAAAATTTCCGCCTTAAAAATTTGGTACTTTCTGCAAAATCAACTATTTTTGCAGCAAAGTTTTCGCATATATTTGGGTAGATGGGGTGAGTCGTGAGACTGGGCCCCATCTATTTTTTATATATGTAGGTATTATAGCCATTTGATTCGTAATACCAGAAATGATTTTGACCGAAAAGGACCATGACCGGGGATGACCGGAATTTCTATCCTAATTCATTGTTTACTTACACTATCCCACACAACTCGAAACGCCGAGCGTGGTGGCAATTGCCGTTAAGAAACTGATGGCGATTTGAAGAATGGTCTTCCAAGTGTCTGCTTTCATTTTACTCATTTTTGATTCAATTTTTAAAGGTTAAACTTAAATTCTTTGTGTGTTTCACATGAGGTTAATTTTCCCTTCTACAGTTCGTTGTCCTCGCCGCTGCCTTCCTGTCCAGCGTCGCCCTTATTGTCGCCGCTTGGATTAGAGCCACCACCATCTGAACCGTCGCCAGGAGTAGTTGGAGTGCTGAGATCCACGTTGGCTTTGCCTGCCTTGATGGCCTTGATGACTGCAGCCTGAGCGCTACGGCTGGCTACGAGGTTACTATTCACTGAACGCATGGTAATGCTGTAGTTAATCATACTTTTGTGTGTTTAGATGGTTGATATTTCAATTCCCCAGAAGCCTCATTTCTTGCCCTTATTTGGGTCGTTATTGATGACCGGCGCCTGTCGTCTATTAAGACCAAGATGAGTCGTCTATGAAGACTGACTTTCGGTACAAGAGAAGCTTTCTTTCGATTGCTGGTGCAAAGGTACAACAATTTGGAGTTGAAAACAAATTTTTCCGCTACAGATTTTTTGAGGATGTTCGTAAGTAACTGATTGATAGTACTTTACAACGATATTTCGGAAATCAATTGCTGCATTTTGACTGATTTTGAAGAAAATGAAGGCTTGTGACTCAGAATTTTAGAAAAGCGGTCATTTGGTCATGGTCATGTTCGGTCAAAATCGTTTTCGGGAGCGCTCGGTCATCCTATAATATAATATAAATATATATTTATATTATATTATAGACCATTTTGACCGATTCAAATTTCATTTTGACCGAAAATGACTTTGACCAAATGACCGGATTTTGTTTTCTTCATAGCAAGTGTCTTAGTGTATAAGATGTACTTAGAAGTGCTTGACTATCAGTGTGTTATATGATTATTAAACCCCTCTTTTCTCTCCTAAAAAATCTTATTCTTATATGCTCCTGTCTCTCAAATTCAAAGAAAATCCATGTTCAATATCCATTTCTTGCCTATCATTTTGTTGCGTTTCTTTACTAAAACTGTATTTTGGGGTACTTGTTTTTGCATTTATGCTTCATTTTTTCGCCATTTTCGAGGTCTTAAATCGCAAAAATAGCCTCAAAAATAACTTTTACGTTAAAAAAATAATAAAATTCGATATTATATAAAAGATTTATTATCTTTGCCAAAAGATATGAAATACGGAACATTTTAGATGCTGATAATTCATATAGAGTGAATCAGAATTACCCCCAAGTGGCGGAGTTAAGTACTTTATTATGAGTGACTTATAAATCCTAACTCATGGGAGTTGAATCAACCATAGGCAGTAATACGTAAATTAGAGAGGGGACAATTATTGTGTATTTATACTATGATAAGAAATCCCTATTTATGGAGCGTTTTTCGGCTTATTCTTTCACTTAAGAGCTCAAAACTGCGGATTTTTTCACTAAAACCCCTTATTTTGATTTAACGATACCCATACGTTTTTGCCATTTTTCCTTTGTCATTTCGAATAAAATGATTAGCTTTGCTGTTGTAAAATAGCAAGTTTTTAAAGGATGCAGAAGTATAAACTTTAACGAAGCGCTTTATTGAGGTCTAATGATGCGCATCGTTAGGTGTTAATGATGCGCTTCGTTAGGTGCTAATGATGCGCATCTTTAAGGTGCAATGATGCGCATCTTTAAGTCATGTTGTTTCTCTATAAGCTATGTCCTTGAAAATCAATAACTTCCGGCAAAGGTTCTATAATTATAAGATGTTCTGCCATGATTTAAACGGTTTGTTTTGTTGATGTTTATGCAAAGTTACAGATTTGATACCTTGTCTATTCAAACGATTGTATGCCTTTTCTATGATTTTTCGTGTTTCGTTCATGCGCCCATTGGAGAAAATTCCGTTGTCTTGGACTGCATCTTTCAGCCAATTTTCTCCCAAGGTCGGCACCAAAAGACTATCAATCGCATTACGCAATGCCACTTCAAAGCAGCTAACTATTGTAAACATCTCCTGCGACAAACGTAAGTTGTAGCGATACAAAGCCATAGCCTTGCGAGTGTCACCATTCGCAGCATCCTTATATCTCTGCATTCGTTTGGCAGACAAGATTCGCTCAAATTCTAAATATTCCATAAAAAATAGTCCATTTACTTGGTTGTAACAAGAAAAAACACTATCTTTGTAGCGTTGATTCCCGGTAGCCTCTGATTCGTCAAGCTATCGGGTCTTGTTTTTATATGATTCTTGCCTACAAAAATACATCTTTTTCTGTGATTACGATTATGCCACATTATATAATTACAGAAATTTAACTGTAAAAAGTTGCAAAAATCCCTTGCGGTTTCGTGTTATTGTTGTAATTTTGCAGTTAATAAGAGTTGTTAGGTAAGCAAACGTATGCAGATTGCAGAAATTAGAACCGTTGCTAAATCATTACCTCCATTGAGGTGAAACACTCATAAATCGCTCATTCTAAGCTATTCAGCAGATTTTAGCGTAATTTTACATTAAAATCACACAAAATAAAACCTATCATTTTGAATATTCAAAAAAAACAATTACTTTTGCAAGATAAAGAAATCGTTTCAACAAAAAACATATTCAAGAATAAACAATAATATTCAAGGATGAACAATATATTCAAGATTAAGAAAGAAGAAAGGCTCTTTGCGCTCGTAGCCTTCCTGCTCATTGTTGCCTTCAACGTGCTGATGGTAACCTACCACTATGCAGATTTCAGCAAGAATGGAAATGTAGGTTACTGGACCATCTTTACCAAAAATTTCCAGGTATCGGGGTTCGACCCATATACTTATCTCACACTCTCCAAATGGAAAGTGTATTATACGGAATACAGGCATCCGATGCTTCCCTTCTTTCTCTATCCTTTGACGATGCTCAATGAATGGCTGATGGAACTGACTTCCAGGAATTGCGCCACTACCATCGTGGCTGTGATGATGACTTTCCTGGGCACCTATTCCACGATTTTCATACGAAGGATTTTCAGGGAGATCATGCAACTGAAGGCTGCCGACAGTAATCTGCTCACATTCCTGCTTTTTTCCTTCGCCTACGTTCTGCTGGTTACTTTCGTAGATGATCACTTCGGAATGTCACTCTTTTTCCTGTCGATGACGCTTTATCTGGCAGGTCGCCAGCAACAGCAGCACCGAGGAATGCCTTGGTGGCAATGCGCCCTTCTGTTCTTCTTTACGGCAGGAATCACACTCAGCAATGGAGCCAAAACCTTCCTTGCCGCCCTTTTCACCAACGGCAAGAAACTCTTCCGTCCGAAATATCTGGCGTTAGGAATTATCCTGCCTACACTGCTGATAGGAGCTGCAGGAATTTATCAGAACCGCGCCTTCATTATTCCCAACCGTCAGGAAGGTTTGCGCCTGGTACAGAAAAAGGCTGCCAAGGACAGTACTTTCAGAGCAAAAATGGCACAGAAAGAGGCTCATGATAAGGAAATTGCCGGCAAGAACATTCAGCAGAAAGGCATGCTGAAATGGGCAGACATGTCGGTTTCCCGCTCTGAATCACTGATAGAAAATGTATTCGGCGAATCGCTGATGCTGCACAAGGAACATCTGCTGGAGGATATTCATAGTCATAGACCGATATTCGTTAAATACCAGACTCCTATACCTTATATAATAGAACTGGCAATCGTAGCCCTACTGATTACGGGGCTATGGTTGGGCAGACGTTCCCCATTCCTGTGGCTCACTGGTTCTTGGGTGCTCTGCGACGCTTTCATCCATCTGGTAATGGGATTCGGACTGAATGAAGTTTACATCATGGCAGCCCACTGGGCTTTCATCATCCCTATTGCCATCGGATATATTCTCAAGCAAGGCAAGGAAAAATATACCAAGTTCTTGCGCCCGGCATTGGCAATCTTAGCCATCTTCCTATTTTTCTACAACAGTACACTGATTTTCGACTATCTTACAAGATAGAAAGTAGAAGTGAATCAGGAAAAAAAGAAGATAATATCAATATTCAAAAAGAAGAAAAGCGTATGCTAACGGTCAGTATCCTAACTCCTGTCTATGGAGTAGAAAAATATATCGAACAATGTGCCCGCTCATTGTTCGGGCAGTCGTATGCACAAATCGAATACATATTTGTGGACGACTGTACGCCCGACCGCAGTATCTCCATTCTGGAATCTCTCATCCAAGAATATCCAGAAAGGGCTTCGCAGATACGCATCATCCATCATGAGAAAAATAGGGGCGTGGGAGCGGCAAGACAAAACGCACTCATGGCTGCACACGGCGACTACATCATGTTTGTAGATAGTGACGACTTCCTGCCTGAAAATGCTGTGGAAAAACTGATAGAAAATACAAAGGGCCAGACTGGTCTGACGGAAAATACGGAAGGACAGGCTGACCTGATAGACGGAAGCTACTGTGAATGGAACAGCGGAAAGGCCTCAGAACCTCAAAGACCCTTTACAGAAAATGGAGAGGAGTTTCTCAAAATGCTCATCTGCCAGAACATCATCACAAACCGGTTATGGGGAAGACTCTACAGACGACAGCTGATTATGAAACATGAAATCTTCTTTGAAGAAGGAATCAACTATGCTGAAGATCTCTTCTGGAATGCCCAATTTCTCTATCATTCCATTCAGGACAAGAGGACTGCAAACAACGCAAGCCCACAGACAAGAGAAGTTGGAAAGAATAAAGTTGGAAGCAAAAAAAATGGAAACCATAAGGTCTGCATCAATGATGTAGTCTATTATTATCGCACAGATAATATCAACTCCTACAATCACAACATATCCGAGAAGAATCTTCTTTCGTATTTCAAATCCACCAGACATCTGATAGATTTCTTTGAGAAATATGACACGGCAAACACTTACCGGAGAGCCATTGACATCGGTGTAGTAAATGCTTACCGCTGGGCAAGAAATGCCAAGGTCAGTCTGGCTCAAGTAGATAAATGTCTGAACTATATTCCACACAGTCGCATTATCCGGCTCGTCATCCAACTCATCAAATGGGGTATTCCGGCAAACTGCGTCAATCTCCTCTATCTCTCATACAGAAGATTGTTGGGAACAAAATAGAATTTGCAGGAATACCAGACAATCAGGAAATAGATTCCGCAGAAAATTCAGATTACGATTTCTTGCGGAATTTACCTTTCGCGAACACTAAACATTCTTCTAAAATCTGCACTTTCAGTAACTTCATAATGCAGAAATAGATGGCAGCAGAAATTACCAGACGAACCAGGAGCAAGAGATAGATGTTCTCCAGCCAACGGGTAAGCAGGTAGGTTACTCCCATAGTGAATGCCGCACAAAGCATAAAAGGCAAAATATCCTTGGCAACATCCAGAAATCTCAAACCCGTAATGCGCTTAATCATTGCCTGCCACACTACCAGCCAGCCTATAATAAATAAGGTATAGGCAACAACCATCATCAGAATGCCATACTGATGGCAGAAAAGCACCAAAGCTAACAAACCGATGACCTGTCCCAGATTACACCACATATAGACATCCGACCTGCCACGGCTGATGGCAAGATTCTGGTAAAGCGTATAAACAGGCATAAAAGCTCCGCTTATGCAGAGAATCTGCAGCAGAGGCACACTGGCAATCCATTTCTCATGAATCGTGATGAGGATAAATTCCCGAGAAACCAAAGTAAGACCAAACATCAACGGAAAAGAAAGGAACGCAGTAAAGCGTAACATCTTGCGAAACACCATCATCTCTCTGTTCTGATCATCACGAATAGAAGAAAGTACAGGTTGCGCTATCTGTCCCACCGTATTGGCCACAAAAGAGTTGGCCTTCGTATCCCAATTGTAGGCCTGAGAATAGTTGCCCACATCATTGATCGGATAAAAACGGCCGAAGACAAAAGTAAGCACATTGGTACTCACCGTATTGATGATATTGGTAACCAGAAGTTTGACACTGAATCCGAACATCTTCCTGACAGGTCCGAAATCTATCTGGAAATTAGGACGCCAGCCCGTATAATAATATCTTCCTATATTCAGCACAAGGATAAAAATCACCTGTTGCCAGGCAAGACTCCAATAAGCCATTTGATTGAAAGCCAGCACCAGACCTACAATATTAGAACAGATCAGTGCCATGAAATTCACAATGGTAATTTCCTTGTTCATCATGTTTTTCATCATATAGCCATTCTGGGCAATACCGAAGGAGGAGATGAAGAAACTTAAAAAGACAAAACGGGACAGGGAGGTAAGACAAGGCTGATGAAAGAAATCAGCAATCAATGGCGCACAGAAAAACAACACCACATACATGGTGAAACTTACGAGCACATTAAACCAGAATACGGAATTATAATCATTGTGGGTAGGTTGCTTGATGTTGACAAGGGCTTGCGTAAAGCCACTGCTCTGCAAATTACCTGCAATGAGAGTAAAGATGGTAAGAATGCCGATGATTCCATAATCAGCTGGAGTGAGCAATCGGGCCAGGAATATTCCGAAAAGGATATTCAGTATCTGCGTGGAACCACTGTTCATAGCTCCCCAAAACAATCCCTTGGCTGTCTTTTCCTTCAATGTTTCTGCCATTTTTTCTTTTTTATTGCAAAAGTAGCACAAATAGTTTGAAGTTCAAAACTTTTTGCTTACTTTTGCAACCATAAATACAAAAAACATGGAGATAAAAAGCATCAAAAAGGAATGGAATGCCACAATTCTCGACATATTGAAGGCATTCATGGAAATCTGCAAGACTCACAACCTCAGATATTATTGCTGCGCTGGTACTGCCATCGGAGCTGCACGCCATCATGGAATGATTCCGTGGGACGATGACATTGATGTACTGATGCCGCGTCCGGATTACGACCGATTATTAGAGATTGCCAAGAAAGAAAATTTTGGCAAATATGAAGTCGTGACTCCTTATAATAATGAATCCTACCCACTCTACTTCTCCAAACTTGTCAACCGGGAAACCACCCTCATCGAGGAGAAAGAACGTCCTTGCATCATCGGACTCTATGTGGATATTTTCCCATTGGATGCTACGGATGATGATTTGGAGACGGCAAAAGCCTTGTATCGCAAATACTCCAAAACCATCAACCGCCTGAACGCAGTCACTACCCACAACACTTTCGGAGAATACCTTTCCCTGCTCCTTCACAAGGAAACCTGGGGACGTTTTGCCATCAAGACCTTAGCGTTTTTCTTCAGAAGTCAATTGCGCCACCGTCTGATTAGTCAAATGGACGAGATGAGTCATCGCTATGATTTCGAAACGGCAAAAAATGTACTGGTCAACACCGGTTCGTATCATTATAAGGAAATCTTCCCGAAAACCTGGCTCGGCAAGGGTAAGGAGTTTCCTTTCGAGGACACCACCGTACTGTTACCAGAGGAAGCCGATAAATACCTGCGCCATTTCTTTGGCGACTACATGCAGTTCCCTCCTGTAGAACAGCGAGTGGAAAAACACCTGCGCTATTATCTCAATATGGAAAAAAGAGAAAGCTGGGACGAAATCAAGAAGAAACTTTCCTCAAAAGAGTAAGGGGGGCTTGGACTTATGACACCATCTCACTGCTTAGAAGAAGGATGACTGCCAGCAGAACACTCCGCCAGAGTATGCTCAAAGCCCTGTTCTACATCAAACAAGGGTTTCCAGCCCAAGGCCTTCAGTTTATCTGTATTAAACGTAGCCTTGGTAATAGGAGTCGTATTGCCCTGCAAAGCATCCTCGGGAATATCAAATACGACCTTACGATGCGCCTTTCCAGCAATCAACTCTGCCAATTGACGAATGGAGATATTGGACTCCGAGTGTGCCACATTGTAGGCATTTCCTTTCTCCCCATCCATCAGAAGCCGCAAGATAGCATGAGCAGCATCCACAACATAGAGCCAGGAGCGGAATGCCTCACCCTTGCTTTTCAGAACAATATCTTCTCCTCTCAATACATTTCTGATGAATTGAGCAAATACACGGTTGTCACTTTCGGTAAATCCAGGACCATAGGTATGGCTCAAACGGGCAATAACCACATCTGCATGATATTCTTCGACATAAGACATGCACAGAGTTTCAGCCGCACGTTTGGATGAAGGGTAACAGGCACGAACAGAGGCACAATCCACATATCCGCTGCTCATCTCAGTAAATTCTGAGCCATCACCCTCACCGTAAATTTCGCCAGAAGAAACATACACCATCCTACGCATACCATGTTCCAGTCCATATTCCATCAGATGAGAAACTCCATTGATATTGGCCTTCATGACCTCTACAGGTTTCAGTTTGAAGAAATTAGGGCTGGCATTACTGGCAGCATCAATGATATAATCCACCCTTTCCAACAAGTAACTGCAAGCTTTTTCATTGGTCTGTTCTTCCAGATTTTCCAGCACCGTCTGCGTCACATCCATCTCAATGAAGGAAAAACAATCATCCTCCCAATAGGCAGCAAACTTCTGTTTTGCCCGATTGCGATTACGACCTGAAGCAATGACCTGATAGCATTTATCCGGATTTTGCATCAGAACATCCACAATGCAACTTCCTATCAACCCCGTAGCTCCCACTATCAAAATGCGGGAACCACGAAGGCGCTCCAGATTTAATCCGTCAGAAAAGAGTCTCCTAATATCTTGATTATAAGGAGAATGACCTGAATGAGGAGAATGACCTGAAAAAGATGAATGTTCTACCATAAACTATTTGTTTACATCTACTTTTTTAATCTATTAAATCTACTGCTATTAAATCCATATCAACCCATTGAATCTACAGCATCCCATAAAATCTACTTCAACCAAGATTCAGGCTGAACCTTCATTAAAGCCTTCAAGATCTCGAGGTCTTCTATGGTTGTAATCTTGATATTCTTCTCAGAACCAGGAACCACATGCATTTGTCTGCCTCCAAGTTCTGCCATCAAGGTACAGGATGCCACAGAATTGGTAATGCCTTTCGCCTTTGCTTCCTCATGTGCAGCAATCAGATTTCCCAAGCGGAAGGTTTGAGGAGTCTGAGTACGGATCAACTTGTCACGTGGAATACTTGTAGTCGATGTAAATCCATCCTCACTCTCCAAGATAGCCTCACGACACTTGATGCCGGTTATTGCATATCCATATTTCTGACAGATAGCGATATTGGAAGAGATAATATCCTGCGAAAGCAACGGACGAACTGCATCATGTACCAATACCAGGTCATCATCACTGCATCCAGCCTCTTTCAGACCATAAATACCATTATGAATGGATTCCTGACCATTATTACCACCAGGGAAAATCCATTTCAGCTTGGTAATATTAAACTGGTTGGCATAAGACTGCAAAACCGTTTCCCAACCAGCCAGACATACCACGGCAATACCCTGAATATCAGGATGTTTTTGGAAAGCCATCAGCGTATGGATAATAATCGGACAATTATCCACATGCATAAACTGCTTAGGAATGTCCTGTCCCATTCTGTTACCAGAACCTCCTGCTATGATAAGTGCATAATTCATAACTTCTATATTTTTATATTATTTTTCAACTATTCTTGCTGGATTTCCCACAACCGTACACCCATCAGGCACATCCTGGAAAACTACGGCTCCAGCTCCAATAGTCACCTGATTACCAATACGAATGCCTCCAAAAACCGTTGCTCCCGTATAAATTTTCACATCATCTCCAATGGTAGGTCTTCCGCCTTTCCCATTGCCCAACGTCACCATCTGCAGACAATAGAAATTCTTGCCGATAGCCTCTGCATTGAGATACGTAGCATAAGCATGTTCCAGATGAGCACCCTCTCCGATGCGAGGACACCAGATATTCAAAGTTCGCTCTGGTGGCAAGAGCCAAGAGATAAATACCGAGCGGTATTCGCCCATGCGGTAGTAAAAAAGATTACGAAAAGAGCGTTCACGTGTACACGCCTTGATAAAATTCAAGACAGAAGGCTTCTTGTCCTGCACTTGGCACAAATCGGCATCTATCTCCTTCTTATGAAGCAGATACAAGGCAATGTGCGGAAGCATTCTCATCGCAGATGCCGTCAGGATGATAGTTTGCGTTATTGGATTCATTTCTAATCTAAACTTAAGCGCAAAGGTAACATAATTCTTGTAAAATGCAAAATTATTAACTGCAAAATATGCATTTACAAGCACAAAATGGGGAGAGTTCTTGATAGAAGTACACAAAATGGAGCAAGTTTTTGGTAGAAATACAAAAACATGTGGCAAGTTCAGACTTTATTCTTTAAAAAATGTGAACAGAAGATACTACTTTCAAAAAAATAGCTTATCTTTACTCAGAATTTTTCAACTAAAAACAGAATTCAGATGAAAAAGAAACATTTATCACTCATAACACTTGCCTTAGTAGCCAGCATCATGATGGGATGCAAAGCCAGTTCTACGAAGGCACAAGCAGCCAACGATGTCAAGGAAGCACAAGCTGCCGATACACTCGTGGTCAGCACCGACAGTTGTATCCTGCAAGAAGGCGAAATAGTACAATGCGCCATCAGCGTAGATTATCCAACTGAACCCAATGAGCTTTCAAAGAATATCAGAACTATCCTCAACGAGGAATTAGCCAATTTGTATCTTGGAAACATGAATGGAGATCAGATAGAAAAGCAGGAAAGCTACAAGGGCGATCTTGCCAATGGAAATTTGGTGATTGAGAAATACTGTAAGGACAATTTTGCCTATCTGAAAAGTCAGATGAAAGACCTCAAGGATGCCGATCCACGTGCCGATGCAAATATGAGTTACGACATCAGGCTGAATAAGGAAGCTGAAACGGACAGTTATGTTACTTATCATTGCTTTTCGTATGTCTATCTTGCTGGTGCTCACGGCTCAACCTTCGAACGCTCATTCAATATCGTAAAGGCTACGGGTAAGAAACTGAGTCAGGTGGTAGATACGGCCAGGGTAAAGGACTTACAGCCCATCTTGCGCAAGGGAGTATTAAGTTACTTGAACCAACAGAGTGGGAATGAAAGTCAAACAGAAAATGAAGAACAAATAACAGATGCTCAGCTCAACGACTATCTGTTTATAGAAAACGGAATCATCCCATTGCCTTCTTCCTCCCCATATCTGGCAAAAGACGGAGTACACTTTATCTATCAGCAATATGAAATAGGACCTTATGTTATGGGATTAGTCTCCTTTACGGTTCCACTAGAAAAAATCAAGCCGTATCTGACAGGAGAAGCACTGAAATTACTCAAATAGAGTTAGATAAAGAAAAAAATCGAGGGGCGCAACCATCATGATGATGGTCGTGCCCCTCTTCCATTCCTCATACACAATATATAAAATATCATCAGTTATTGTTTTCCGCCGTCATCGACTTGCGGGAACAATAATCAAAATCTACAGTCTTATCGCCCACAGTAGATTTCCACTTGACTGTAAGTTTCACCTTTTTACCTTGAGTATCCGGCAAAACATCGTTCAAATCGAAAGCCACCAAAGCATCTCCCCAGCGCAACTGAGGGTCACCATTCGTATGATGACGAAGCTCTACCTCGTATGGATTCTGAGGATTTACATGAGCTATCAGATTGATAGAGTGCGGTTTTACATTCCCCCAAAGGGCGCGGAAACGCAGCGTCAGATAACCATCCTCTACCACCGTCACCCAATCACGCACAATATCTATTGCATCATGCCCATACTTGGCATCATTCTCCTCTGGAGTAGCCAGACAAGGCACGGGTTTCTTCGTCAGAATACTGTCTATCCAGTTGACGTTGACCACCGCTCCATACTTATCATCTTTACGGTCGGTCATCGTATAGTTGACCAGCGCACGAACCTCTTTATCCCCAAAAGGTTTCTTACTGATATTGCCAGGAGCCAATGTTGTCTGATCATCCAATTGAAAATAACATCTATCTCCAGTCACCTTCACCGTAACAAGAGCATTCGGAACGGTTCTCAAATAGTAATCATTATCATCGTCCGAGCAGGAACCCAAAGAGACGGCAAGCGTCATCATTCCTATTGCTACAAGAGCCCATTTCTTAAACTTTTTCATATTACTTTTCTTCCTTTAATTTTTCTCGTATCTGTCTTATAAACCAAATGTTTGGTAAATCTTGCGCCATAATACGCAAAAGAAAGTTAAAAGGGTAGTCAGATACATTTTATTTCTGTATATTTGCAATTCAAAACAGTACCCATATAATAAGGAATAGCACTCCAACATCATAAGGAGCAGCACTCCGGAAGAGAAAAAGATTGTAACAGCATGGCTAAAATATTGATAGTAGAAGACGATTTAGCTTTCGGAACCATGATACAGACATGGCTCAGGAAAAAGGGATTCGAGGTTGAAAGAGCGACTTCGGTGAAAACGGCATTGCATTTTTTTGAAGACAACAGTCACTGGGACTTGGTCTTGTCCGACCTCAGACTCCCTGATCATGATGGGCTCACTCTTCTGCAATGGCTCAAAAAACACGATTACACCATTCCTTTCATCGTCATGACCAGCTATGCAGAAGTTCAGAATGCAGTTCTCGCCATGAAATCGGGCGCGACTGATTATGTTGCCAAACCTTTCCATCCAGACATCTTGTTAGAGAAGATTCAGGAGGCATTGAAAGCTGGTAAACAAGCACAAAATGATGGTAAGAGCGAAGAACGAGCAATCAGACACAAAAATTCTTCATCTGCTGAAGATGAAAGTGCTTCTTCTGTTTCACAAAAAACAAAAAGCCAGACTAACCGTTCTTCGGCTGGGGTTTCCTCAGAGGCCTCTAATAATCAGGATGTTCCGAAATATCTGGAAGGAGAAAGCGAAGCCTCCAAGAAACTGTACGACTTCGTTTCACTTGTTGCGCCTACTCCTATGTCGGTTCTCATCCTCGGAGCCAGCGGAACAGGTAAGGAATATGTGGCTCACCGCATCCACGATCTGAGTCAACGGGCAGGAAAGCCATTCTTTGCACTCGACTGTGGAGCCATTCCGAAAGACGTAGCTGCATCAGAATTCTTCGGATACACAAAGGGAGCCTTTACCGGTGCTGATCAAGACAAGAAGGGCGCTTTTGAAATGGCTAATGGCGGTACACTCTTCCTGGATGAAATGGGAAACCTGAACTACGAGGTGCAGGTACAGTTGCTCCGTGCTCTTCAGGAACGGAAGATCCGTCCTTTGGGAAGCACCAAGGAAATAGATATCGACATCCGACTCGTATGTGCAACCAATGAGAATCTTGCCCAACGAGTGGCTGAAGGCAATTTCCGAGAAGACCTGTATCATCGTGTCAATGAGTTTACAATCTATATGCCTGAGCTGAAAGACCGCGGAACAGACCTCTTCCTCTTTGCAGACCTCTTTATTAAAAAGGCCAACAAAGAGTTGGGACGCCAGATCTTGGGACTGGACGGGAAAGCCAAGGAAAGAATTGCATCCTACAACTGGCCTGGTAACCTGCGAGAACTCAACAACGTGATGAAACGCGCCACCCTGCTTGCCAAGGGCGACTATATCAGCGTGAATGAGCTCGAACAATGCATGAGCCATATTCAGCCACAAGCCCCTATCACCTTGCATGATGAACAGACAGAACTGCAACGTATAGAAGCGGCCATCAAAGCAGCAGGAGGCAATAAGAGCAAAGCTGCGCAACTGCTTGCTATAGACAGGAAAACTCTCTATAACAAACTCAAGAAATACGGGTTGTAACCTATCTTATGCGTTAAAGAAACAAAAAACAAAGCCTCGCAAACCAAGTTTGCGAGGAATAATTTGGCATGTCTATTTTTTTTGGCTATTTTTGCACAAAAGACATAAACATACCTTATTATGATGAATATATTCAACATAAAAAACTTGTTATTTGCAGCCATGATGCTTTTGGCAAGTTCAAGTTTCACATCTTGTGGAAGCTCTGATGAAACCAGCATGCCACAACAGGTAAAGCAGTATTTTGACAAGGACATCACTTTAAAGAATGCCGGCAATCAAACTTCTGCTTACTTTGACCTCTCTGATGGTGTAGTACTCGCATACAAGAACAAAGACGCTGCCAGTTTTCTGAATGCTACTGTTCAGAAACTTACCAGTAATGATTCTTGCCAGGTATTCTCGCTTGCAGACGACAAGATAACTCCTTTGAATCTGAAACAGACTAAGCTATACAACAAAATCATGGACACCGGTTCGTATGTCCAGCAAATGGCTCCTATCGAAAAGACACTCGACAAGATTGTCAGAGATGGCAAGAGCAGTTTATTAGTTACAGATTTCGAGGAATTTACTCCCGACAGACAAGTCCAGCATCAGAGTTTCGCTACCCGTTATTTCACCAATTGGCTGAAAGAAGGTAACGACATCACTTTCTTTGTCTTCGATTTCATCGGCGAAAGAAATATTCCTTATCACTTGTATTTCATCGTGTTTGATAACAAGAGCCACCAGTTCCTCAACAAGATCAAAGAATCCGCAGTGGGCATTACCAGTTATCAGGAATTTCATCTCTCCACAGATGCTTATTCTGTCTCCACATCCTACCCTTCCGCTTCGCAAGGCGGCAACTATCATGATGCAGAAACAGGCGAAGACCTCGTGACAGGTGTCATGGAGGACGGAAGTGAGACAGCCTACACCAATTACGGTCAGGGAGCCCGCTTGGAATATTATCCGTTAGGCGTGAGCTGGGAAGATGCGCAGAAGAACTCAGAAGAAGCCAAGCAGGCTGGATTTAATCCAAGATATACGGCATTATTCCGAAACCTTTTCTTCGACTTCAGCAATCAGGATTCTTACATCATCAAGAAACTTGCAGTAAAAGTGACCGATGTAGAAGAAGATTTCCAGCAATACGCCTTATATCAGAAGGTTCTTGCCGACAAAGAGAAATCAGCCTCCTATTATGATGAGAATGGAAAGATGCTCGCAGAGTTTGACTACAAAAAGAACCAGTCAAAACCTGCGGAAATCAAAGACTTGCTGATACTGGACCAAGACTTATTTGCCCAAAGCATGGCTCAAAGTAATGGCAAGAAGGCAGAGATAGGCATCATCTTCTCACCTCAATTTAAAGGAAACATCATTGGGGGCGAGCAAGGAGACCTTCTCCGCATTGACGTAACCATAGCAGAAAGTCAGCCCAACCTTTCTGCCCGTTTGGACCAACTTTTCTCATGGGGAGCCAATAATAATCTCCGAGATGCCATCCGGAATACCCTGCAAGAGTTGAACCCTGTGGGAACGGTTATCTACACCTATTTTGCCAAAGCATTATAGTTTTACCAAGATATGATTGATTTTATCAAAGACATGATTGACTAAAATAAAAGATTTAGAGTCTTCATAAGATTTTAGATTTAAAATCATCATAAAAATAAAGATTAGAAAATTCAAAAACTCAAGAATAATGAACGCAACAGTTGCTTCTGCCTACATGATAGGCGCAATTACCTTCGTGGTCAGCATCATATTGGCCATCGCCATTGCCAACGGAATCCGCTATGAGGCCGGAATTAATCCTCAAGATAAAAGAAAGAGAAGAATCTGGTTCTGGATTTTAGCCATTCTCTGTCCGATAACCATCATGACTATCTGTTATTTCGGAGCCTATACCGACATCAGAATTCCTTCCAGAAGAGATGCTTATCTTGCTGCCATGGCCATATCTTCAGGACTCTTTTGCATAGCTTACATCGTATGCGGCTTTATCCTCAGCAAAAGTTTTCCACACGGAAAACTATCCAGTTGGTTCTAAGAGAAACGCTGAAGGAAACAAGAAATAAAGCCCCTATCAACAAAACAATGAAGCCCTATGAATAAAATATTTATAATAGCCATTGGCGGAACTGGCATGAGATGCTTGGAATCTTTCGTACATCTCTGTGCCATGGGTATGTTTGACAACAAGACCATAGATATCCTCACCTTGGATACAGACCAGAGCAATGGAAACAAGGACCGGGTAGAAGCACTCATCGATCTGTACAACAAAATCAAGTCGGATGATGCCAACCAAGTCAACGGAGGCAATCCGAATGCCAAGACCTTCTTCTCGGCAAAGATAAATCTATATCGCTTTTATACCGTATATGGAGAAGGTAACAGAAAGACCTATAAGATTCTTTCTGGGGTGAACAGCGGACTCCACAAAGAAGAAAACACCGATTTGACAGACCTCTTCTTTGATGATGATTCCGTACAGAGTTTCGAGTTGTCTCACGGTTATCGTGCCCAGACTCACCTCGGTTCTCTGCTCATGTATCATGGCATCATCGAAGCCGCACGCAACATTTCCAGAAATGGCGAGAGTGCATCCAATGCTGAAAAAGATCTCAGAAATTTTCTCGATTCACTCCTGTCAGAACAAAGTTCAGCCCGTGTTTTCGTTTTCGGTTCTATCTTCGGAGGCACAGGAGCCTCATCCATACCAGTCATTCCCGTAGCACTGAGAGATGCTATCAATATACTTTCTGATGGCACCAAGACTCTGGACGCTAACATGGTAAAATTCGGTTCTACCCTACTGACCGATTACTTCACCTTCACGGCTCCAGACAGTCTGCAGAAGGATGAAGACAAGGTAATCGCCGACTCCAATAATTTTGCACTCAACTGTCAGGCTGCCCTGCAGTTCTATCAGGCAGACCCTACCGTCAGAAGCACCTACAAGCGCTTCTATCATATCGGTTGGCCTTTCCCTCCGCTCTACGTGGGCAATCAGGGCAAAACCATTACGGGTGGAAGAGCACAAAAGAACGCATGTCATGTAGTAGAACTGATGTGCGCCTGTGCCGCATACGATTTCTTCCACTTGCCAGCAGAAGAACTCAACAATGAGTCGGCCAAATACCTCTACCGATCCTTTGAGGAGAAAGATGGACAAGTCTATCTGCATGGTACAGATTTCATCAACAATGGAAATCTCTTCGAGAGCAAACTCGGTTCGCTCTTCTCACTTGCCCACATCATCCTCTCCCAATATGATGCAGCCTGGACAGATGCAGAAGGCTCAGGAACGAAGGGACTTCTCAACCGATTTGCCCAGCAGAACATCCACGACTACGACAGCATCACCAATAATCAGGCCAAGAATCTGGACGAGTATTTCAGAGACTACTTCGGCTATCATTTTGGCATAGAAGGCAATATGCAGAAGGGGTGGATTTATCAGATCAAGGAGTCCGTTCCGGGCAGATTCATTTTCGTAGATGAAGCCTTCAGAGAGCAGCAGAAAGAGATGAAGAATATCAGTTGTGGACACCTGTTTGAGGACGAGAAGCACAACTGGAGCAAACTGTCAGGCATCTTCAGCAAGAAAGACAACAGCGTGGATGTGCTCATCAAGAACATAGGCGAAGAAAAGACGAAGCCTACGACCGAGCAGAATGTACAGACCACCAAGGAGAAATTCCTTGCCCACATCCACAATGCCATCACCATCAACCAGAACTTCAACGAGACAAAATAATCGTTTATGAGTACACCATTAGTCATCAAGGTTAAGACAGCCTCCATACCTACCAGCACCGTAGGAAGCTGGCAAGATCTCTCGGGAATGATCGAACAGTTCACTGCCGACATCATCACCCCTGCCATAGATCAGGACTCAGACATCAGTGCCCAAGTATCAGGCATTCCTACCGCATACGCACGCGCCAACCTCTTCAAGTCGGCATTACAATCATACGGAAGAACGAAAGAAAACATTGATCTCAACATGAATGCTTTCTACAAGATGCTTTCCTCAGAATGGCGCGGTTTCCTTGCCTGCATAGCCCTCGACTATAGCAGAATCAAGACCGAGGTTGTGGAATTATCCTATTCTGACGGCAAGGACATCCTTTCCACGGCCAATCTCTACGAGCCTAAAGGAACCTTCGGCAACATGCTCTTCCATCGCAAACCGCTATGGTGCTTGAGAGAGGAGGATACTGACGAACTGCATCGGGGCATTCCTTTCATCGAAATAATCAAGTATGATGGACAGGTGGTTGGCGCTACTTCACCAGAAAGCCTGCTCTTCACGGCCTGTTCATATAAAATCAAGGAAACAGAAAACCGCCCATGGGTGGATTTCAAGACCGGAAAGTTCAAGGATCCGTTGGAAACTTGTGATTTGGAAAACACACAGACATTACAGCTCTATGCCTATGTAGATTATCTGATAGAAGGAATCAACAACGACGGGAAGACGGGCATTAATGGTTTGGCTGCATACTACGCTCATCTTGATGGCAGTTTAACACCCAAGTATGACAACCTCCTCAACAACCTCATCGCATGGAGAAAGGAAATACAGGACTATGCCGAGAAGAAGAATTTCAAGTTGGAAACCGCCAGTGTTCCACCTATCAATATCTTCCACCGCCCATTCGACCGTGCCTTCAACTACAAGGACGAGCTCTATGCCTTGGATGGTGTATTATATGCATCATCCCAGGAGAATAGTGTACTTTGTAATCCGAAGGAATTACTGTTGCCGGATACTGCCAAAGTAGCCAGACTGATTTTCAAAGGTCCTTTCAAGCACGAGCCAAGCAAATTCCCTGTTCACGTATTGGTAGCCAACAAGAAGAATGAACCGGAAGAAAAAGCATATTTTGCACTTCCACTCAGCGAATTAGGCATCAAGGCATTCGGAAAAAACATCGGAGCACTGGTAGAATCCACCAGTGCCAGAGCAAATATCCCATCCAGGTTGACTGCAGTCTTTGATCCAGATGCAGAGAAGAACAATCTGGAAGTAACCCTGCACCTGGAACTCAACGACGGTAAGACCAAGGAAATGAAAGCCACCTATACATGCGGAGGAGAAATCGACGGCAAAGACCTCATTGTCTGGCCGAATTTCATCTCCCCGAAATGGCACCGATATTTCCTCTATTCAGAATTGCCACACAACATCAATCTGAAAGATTATCCTTTCCAGGCTACACCTTTCGTGGGCGAAGAATGGGAGCAGACGGAATCATCCCTGCATATTGTAGCCGACAGTGCCACTGCCGACAATCCCTACAAATACGAAATCTATGAGTTCAACCGTCCTTTCAAGGGCATCAGACTGCAAGTGCCAGGTGGCGAAGAATCGGGCTATCTGCTCATCAGATATACGACCACTACGGAAATTCCGTATATTGCACAAGATAAAATGGGCATTCAGGACAATTCCCTCCGCGGCACAACATTGGGTGTTGACTTCGGAAGCACCAATACATCCATTGCCTATCTCGACCCGCTTGACCAACAGGCCAAAGGGATCCAGTTCACCAACAGAAGAATCTCTCTGTTGCGGGCTGGCGAAGACAATGACGACAAGGCTGCCAATGAGAACCATCTGTTCTTCTTCCAGTCTAACCCTTTGTTGTCCAATGCCATCAAGAGTACATTAACGCTCCACGACTCCAGACGCGTGGCAAAAGATACGAATGAAAGCCAGGACATTTCTAAGTTTGAGAAAGAAGTGAAGGGCGGATTCCCTTGCTTCAGTCTCAACCTGCCATTGGCTCCGATAGCCCCTACGCCTCGAATCATCAAATTGCAGACGGCAGAATGCGGATTGATAGAGCAGAGCTATAATATGAAATGGGATGATGACGAACGCAACATTGCCTATAAGAAAGCATTCCTGCGCTCCCTACTGCTTCAGGTCTATGCCGAACTGTTCGTAAAAGACCTGTTCCCGAAGAAACTGAAATGGTCGTACCCATCATCCATGAGCGAAAGCCTGTTGCGCAACTACAACACCATCTGGAGCTCTTTGCCAACCGTCAATCCTCTGAATGATGTCTGCCAGCATAAGCCAGTCATCACGGATCCGCAATACCAGCTGAAGGTTTCCACCTTCGGATATAATCTGCAGACAAACAATTCTGCCTATCAGGCGACAGATGGCACAAACCAGAACTTGGGAAATGCCGGAAACCCATTAGGAGGCTTGAACGGCTTGGGAAATATCGAGGGACTCGGAGGAAACAGCTTCCTGGGAGGAGCTTCAGTTCCACAGCAAGACTTCTCCAACAATGCTTTCCTGGAAAACGAGCAGAACATTCTGTCAGAAACCAGCAAGAAGCACGAAATCGTTCTGGAAAAAGACGATGATACAAAAACATTCTCCTTCGACCCCATCAAGATGGTAGATGAGAATGATTTTCAGAGTATGACAGAGGCCTGTGCCGTTGCCAATTATCTCAATGTAAAGGCAGATGACAGAGATGTGCTCACCGTCTGTTTCGACATTGGCGGAAGTACAAGTGACATTTCAGCCCTGTGCCAACTGAATACACCAGAAGGCTCGCGCCTGACCATGATCAAGCAGAACTCCATCCACTTCGCTGCTCAGCTGGTGGGTGAAGCAACTCGCTATTGTCCAAACTTCAAGCGGGTTCTGCTCAGCACCTGCGAGGAATTCGGATTGAGAATACAAGGTCTCAACTTGGGAGCCAACAGATACAGTCCTGATACGGCAAGCTACTATTTCGAACAGATGGTGGACAGACTGAATGCCGCTCAGCTCCCATTCTTCTACAAGAAGATCAGCTCAGACTGCAGCGAACTGCTCTGCGCAGATATTTATGTCACAGGGCTGATTACCTACTATGCCGGACTCCTGACCCGCAAGCTCATCAAACAGGTGAGAAACTCTACCGAGTGCAGATGGACAGGCGATAAGAAACCGAAGGTGCTCATCACTTTTGCCGGCAAAGGCGCAAGAATCATGGAATGGTTGGGCATTGCCACCAATACCGATCTGGCTACGCAATTCTATCAGGCCATGTTTGTCAAAGGCTTGGGTCAGCAAGATGCAGCCTCGTTCATCTCTGCCTTAGATATTGCCTTCCCTAAGAGCATTTCCAACGACGTCAAGTTTGAAGTTTCCAAGGGATTGGCGATGGAGTCAACCACGCTGATGCGCCCTAAGGATTGCCAACCGATAGAAGTCATCGGAGAAGAAGGATTCACCATCGAGAACAAACTCGGGCAAGTACTTTCATTGGATGCCGACAACAGTATTACGGCAGACATGATGTCGTGCTTAGGAGACAAGTTCTATGGCAGTTCATCCGCAGGTCCTCGATTCCAGGATTTCCTCGGACTGTTCTTGCAGGCTACCCAGCAATATTTCGGCTTGCGCCTGAACCCGAACCAAGTACAGGATGCGCTTCAGAACATGGGACTGCTCAGTTTCATCAAGGAACGTCCGGAATTCCTGCATGCCAAACGGGCAGAGGAGTTCGACTTCGTGTCACCTATATTAATATTAGAAGGACTCAAATTTTATGAGGACTTCCTGTTGGGCAATATGGGACAAGACTAAGAGACACAGTTCATGACAGAACTCGAGAAACAGAACAAAGAAGAATGAGTAGAAATGAATAAATCATATATCATATCCATTTCCCAGGAAAGTATCAGACTTTATGGGGGAAGATTAGAAGACAATGGCTCTTACACCGTATTGGAAGTTGAAACTTTGAATACGGTGGAGGAACTTTTTGCCGTAGATGAACTCAAAGAAAACAAAACAGACATTCATCTCGGTCTCATTTTCACCCCCTCATTCCCTTCGGAAGATAAAGAAAGAATTAAAGAAGAAATCAGACAACGGGGCTTTACCCAACTGCAGGATTATTCTTTGGAAACCTATATCTGCCACCACGTCAAGGGACATTCATACGCACTGATTCTCTCTGCAGATACAGACGATTTAGTCGTAGAATATGCAGAAACAGTTCATGGGAAAATACTCGCTTCCACTACGATTGCCGGTGCAGGAAAAGACCCGAGAATAGATGTCTTGTCAGAAGTCATCTGGAAAAAACTCGTCTCTGAATCCAGCTATCTGAACAAGGAGGAAGCCGCAGAAATCATCAGAGAGACTGCGAAACATTTTTTAGATTCCGGGAAATCAGAATTGGAAGGTTGCATCACCTTAGAGGGAGAAAGACATGATTTCTTCGTAAGAAGACGGGATGCAAATATAGACCATTTACTGGACCACGGAAGCAACACCCTATTGTCACAACTCAGTCTTTTTGCCCAGCAGATTCATCTGGACAGGGCAAACACCATCATGCTGATGACAGGTAAGTTGGTCAATAACAGCTACTTCCACGACATCCTCAATGGATTCACATCAGACATCAAGGATATTAACGAAGAGTGGCTCACAACCATTCTTTCCTCCGTGATGAATGATTTGCAGGGCATCAACTTCTCTCATGCAGACAGTGTGGGCATAGACGGACTGCCGCTCCAAAACATCAAGGTAACGCCGCGCGACACTTCCATCTTCTTCGACATTACCTTCCCCAAGGGAGTCTGTGCGATAGAAATCAGAAGAAACGGAAAGTTGATAAGCAGCATCACCGACTCCCACTTCCGCGACACAGAATTGGCACCAAGCCACAACTACCAGTATAGTTTCACCTTGGTCTTCAAGGACGAGAATGGATACGAGCAGCGGGCAGAGGAAAGCAGGATGGAGATTGCCACACTCTGCAAGCAAATGCCTGTACCCACTCATCTCTGCATTCAGGAGACAGAGGAAAATGCCATCATCACCTGGGACAATCCAGCAGAAGGGGTAGTAAAGATTTATCAGTCCAACCGTCCTTTCCCACTGCAGAAGAACGATATCATCCAAGACATCAGTTCGCTTGATTACACCATGTTGGCAGCATTAGACAATAAGTATCAGGTAAAGAAAGACTACTGTGGTGAGCGCTTTTTCATCCCAGTAACGATTGTTGACAATATCGGCGTAGCTGGCGAACAGAAAAGCATCCTTTCCATGGAGGCGCCTAAGGGCATCCGAATAGACTCTACAGACGTCAACCATATTAAAGTCGTTTGGATTTGGAATGATGTTCACACTGTCAGAATCAAATGGAAAGTGGAAGACGGAAACGAAAAGTGGAAAGACATCGTGAATGACGGACAGGAACCGGAATTCGAAATTCCCGTTCCGGGAAAATCACGCAGTCTCTCTGCCAGCGTCGCAGCTTTGTATCAGAAACGCGACGGCACATGGGTGGAAAGTGAAGAAACCCTGCTCAAGGCCAATCTCTCTGCCATCAAGGTAAACTTCATCAGTGCCAAGAGCGAGGCAAGATTTTTCATGCACAAGGACGAATACACCCTGACGCTCCAGGCTGAAAGCGAACCGCCTTGCGACCTGTATGTGCTGATAGGAGAAGGAACCATTCCGCTCGACCTCACCAATTTCAAGTCACATCTCACCATCCATCATGAGGACTTGGAGGCAGGAGCAAAAAAGAAATTCCCGCTCACCTACCGACGCTTGCAGAAAGGGCAGCCACTCTTTTTCAGAATCATCGCTGCCGACCGGAGTATTCCACTCAAAATAGTACCAGAAACTCAAAAACTCAAATAAAATCATTTGAAATCATAGAATCATCAGAACAAATAGAATCATTATGCCAAAAATAGTTTGTCCATATTGCTTTGAAGAATTCAACAGAAGCGAAGTCATGTTCCGTTGCACCAACGATGACTGCGAGAAACTGATGGACCTCAAGCTTTCCCATTTCTGGGGACAAGACCGCAAGATGCTGCCATTCGTAGAAAATCAGCTCGGTTGGGTTGCCAAGAAGTTGGATTCCATGCCCGACTCAGCCAACTGTCCTCGCTGTGGGCACACCACCTATACGGTAATCTGTCCGCATTGCCACAATGTGATTCCCAAGGAAATGGTAAAGAACAAAGGTTATATTATTTCCATCATCGGAGCACGAAGCAGCGGCAAGACCAACTATATCACCGTGCTCATCGACCAGCTGCGTAAGTATGGCAGCAAGCTCGGCAACTTAGGCGTATTAGCCTCCACCGTAGCCGATGAGCGCAAAGACTGCACACAGGTAAGATACCAGACAGATTTCTACGACATCCTGTTCAAACGGGGCATTCTCCCGGCACAGACCAAGATAGCCGACCAGAAGTCCAAAATTCCGCTCATCTACACCATCACCCAGAAGGGCGTGAAGAATCCCCTCTACCTCGTGTTCTACGATACGGCAGGCGAGAATTTCAACGAGCCGAAGAACATCAGCAAGAATGTGAAGTTCCTCGACGAGAGCGATGCTGTCATCTTCCTCCTCGATACCTTCTCCATCCCTTATATTCACGAGAAGCTGAACATGAAGGGAGAAATCGAACTGAAATATGATGTCATTCTCAACAACATCATAGACCATTTCGCCAATGGAGACAAGAAGAAGAAAGAAGCTCATTTCAAGAAGCCGATGGCTTTTGCATTCAGCAAGATAGACACCATTCTGCAGCATAGTGAAGAATTGGCAGACACCTCCATTCCTGGCATGTCGATAGACCAGAACAGTCCTTATCTGGAAGGCGGAGGTATTCAGATGGGCGACATCGAAACCGTAAGTGATGGACTGAAGAGTGCACTCTGTTCCTGGCACGAGGACGGATTCGTCAACAATGCTGAGAACCATTATAAGAACCTGAAATTCTTCGGTTTCTCTGCCTTGGGCAAATCCCCGGAAACAGACAATCACATCTCAGACATCCAGCCTTACCGGGTGCTGGATCCGCTGGTATGGATTTTAGACCAATTTAAATACCCACTTCTAAAGAAGAAATAAGATGAAAACTATTCAGTTTCAAGAATTCATAGAATGCTCCAGCCAGCAATCCCTGCTGACAGGACAGGCAGGCTTTGGCATCAGAACCCTGACAGAGGGGATGAATCAGGAACTTGCCCGCAGCATTTGCGAACAGGAGAATTTCGCCTACGAAGTGGGAATAGCCAACCAGTTGACCCTGGAAGCCATCACCCAAGACGCCTCCATCACCCGTCAATATCCACGCACTCTGAAATATCTTGTTTACCCAACAGACAACGGAGAAACCAAATACATCGTTGCCTGTACCACTTATATTGGTATAGACTATGGTTATTTCTGCCAGCACAACTCAGCCCAGAGAGCTGGAACCAATTACATCGCAGACATTCTCGTTTTTGATGAGGAACCAGATATGCAGCTTATTTCCCAACTCCTCGAACAGGAAAAATTCTTACCCGTTGACAACACCTGCACACCCGACAATCCGGAACTCCAGGCATTGCTCACTGGTGAACCCGCTTATCTGAAACCGAGGGAAATCACCGTTGAAGAAAAGCAGCATGGGGATGAGGAAGGCTTTCATGCAAGAGAAAACATCCATATCAACAAACAGACTGCACTGGTTGCTATCGCCCTTCTCCAGGCTAAACTCAACGAAAGGACACTGCAAGATGCCAGTCTGCAGAAAATCGTCTTCCAGGCAAGAGAAGCCAAGATTCCGTCCATCCTCAGAGATTTCTCCATACTTCCAGACGAGTTGACACATGGTAAATACTTCCAGACCAATTATCTGCAGGGATACGGAATGCCCCATGGTTATCAGATGATTTTCCTCAACGAGCACAATCAGGAAGAAGTTTATATTGACAACTACGTCTATGCCAATCTGGACGATGAGAGTTTCAGAAATGTAGATACGGAGAATAAATGCTTCCTGCAAATCAGGAAAGCAGCAGAAAACGATGATTATCCACAATTCCGCAAACACCTCGAGATTATCTGCAGCCTCATCGGAAACCCTCAGAATTTTGAGGATAAAGATTGGGAACTGACGATTGATCCAGAAACAGGATTGCCAGTAATCATAGATGTCAGAGACGAGGAAGACGAGAACGAAGAATCCGAAAGCAAGGAATCTGAGAACGAGAATTCCGAGAACAAGAAAGACCTCAGAAAGCATGGCGGTTTTTGGAAAACGCTCAAAAAGAAACTATTCAAACAATAACAGAAAACTGTCCAATTAATAACAGGAAACTGTTCAACCCCTAAAGATAGAGAACTTGAAATATATCAAAATATATCTGATCACCCTCATGGCACTCCTCCTTGCCGCATGCGAGTCGGAGAAAGCACCCTCCTTCATCAAGGGAAATCCTTATGCCAAAGAATTTGCAAGACTCAACGGTCCTGTAAAATCTGCCGTATATTCCTATTATAAAAACGGAAAGTTAGACTCCTCCATCCAGAACGACTATTCCACGGAAGGAGTCCTCCTGAAGAGCAAGACCCTTGTGAAGGGAGATTCCATCGTCATTCATTATACCTATGATCCTTACAACAACATCCAGGATATGAATGGCACCGGGATTACCGACTATCGGGCAGAATACAAGAAGGGTACCTTGGTCAAGGAATGGCTATATAGTGACAAAAAGAAGAAAAACGGCATTACCAACCGATACAAGATCAAGGGAGAAACCCTGATCAAGAAGGTGAATGACATCCGGACGGGTGCCGGCACCACCTACACCTATTCTTATAATAGCCGGGGACTGGTCAAGGCAGTGGAAACCATGGTCAATGACGGTTCTTACTGCCTGTATAATTATGATGAAAAGGACCATCCAGTCCTCATCGAATATTTCACACCCAAGGGGAAACCAGACTATCAGGTTCATATCTCCACGAAATATGACTCCTACGACAACTGCATCCAGTATGTCTCCCGCCGAGATGGGAAAATCACGGAGGAAGCAAGGATACGTTACAAATACTACAGCGAGGAAGAACTCCAGCAGTCCAAGCTGCAGGCAGAATCTGCCATTACCAATAGCAGCATCATCCGCCATGCCTACTCCTCAGAGCCTACGCCGCCCAGCACAGGTCTGATGGCAACCATCATCCTCTGCACCATCTTCTTCCTGGTGCTCTATATTTCCTATGCCCAGAAGCACTGGGGACTGTTCCAGAATTTCGGAGGGAAAGTGGAATACAATGGAATGAAAAAGATGTGGATGTATAATACCGAACCTTACGTGAAGATGGCTACCATCTTCACCTCCATCATCGGTGCCTTCCTGTCCTCCATCATCATTCTCCTACTCTTTGGCGGCATCACCTGGTTTGTTTTCTGGATACTCAACCTCATGCTCTGGTGTCTCATCATCATCGGCTGGATAGTCCTAATTGTGGGCATCATCCTCCTACTATTCCGCAGATATTACGGAATAGGCGGCATCATCGTCGGCGGCATCATCGTCCTGTTCAGCGACACATTAAAAGACTGGGGCGAACAGTTCATCCAAACCGGCAGCGACTTCATGGATAATGTGAATGCACTGGACTGGACCCTCTCCATCTTCCATACATACGGACGCCTCATCCTGCTCATCATCGCCACCCCAATAGCCAGTTTCCTGCTGATAGCCCTCGTGCTTATCCTGTTCAGTTATGTCCTGCGCCTCATCGAGTTTGCAGCCATCAAGGCCTATAATGTCCACCGCCCATGTCCGGTCTGCGGCAATAAGAAAGACTTCTCGTATATCGTAGAAGGAAAGGTTTATCCGATAGAATTGAAGCCGGGCGTCTATGGCATATTCCATCAGACAAACCACCATACTCATGTGAGAGTACCCACCATGCTGGTAAACGGAAAGGCAAAACTGACAAGAAAATGCCAGCATTGTCAGCAGTTCACCAATCTCTCTCACGACAAGTCCTGCGGCACCGATCTCCACATCGGCATTGTGGGCGAACGCTCATCAGGCAAGTCCTACCTGCTCTATCGCGGTTTGGAACTGTTGAGCCAGAGATTCGGCAAAGCCTTCCAGCAGGTTGATGTGGATGGCAACCAGAAATGGGAGATGATGGCGCAACGCATCCATCAGGGTGAAGGCATCCAGACGGCAGTGAAAAACCGTTACAAAGCGATACAGATTCGTCTGAAACTCAAGTTCCGTCCTATGCCTTACCAGTTGTTCTTCTATGATGTGGCTGGTGAGAAATTTAATGTGAACATGGCAAAGACAACCTCTGCATTGGAATTCTACACCAATGTGGGCACCATCCTGTTTGTCATCGACCCAAGCATGATAGACATTCAGAAGTGCTCCCCTTCTCCTGCATTCGAAGATTGGCATAAGAAGCACAGCAACCCATCAGAGAACTACGATATGGAGGCGACGCTCTCCACGCTGAAGGACATTATCCTGCAAGTAGGTCGTAAGACCCAGGACATAGATCTCATCGTGACATGCACCAAGAAGGATTTAGGTTATCTTGAAGCTTGCCACTATCCTTATGAATGTGACGAACAGAAGCTCAGGAGATTCATCAAGGAAGAATTAGGACTCTATAATCTCGACAATGCCATCAACAATGGGTTTAAATCCGTAGGATACGTAGCCGTCAGCACCCAGGATGCAGACAAGACTTCATTGGAGCATCTCTTCCTGAAAGTGCTGAAGCAGAGGGGAGGCATACAATTATAAAGGAGGAGTAAGGGCAGTCTTTGGCAGAAATTCTGTTGTAAACGTAGATAGTGACTTCTGGAAATGTTTTTGACCTAAAATGACCATGACCAAATGACCGCTTTTTCATCTCTTCGAAAAAAGCTTGTTCCCTCTAAAGGAAAATAGTTGGTCTTAATAGACGACCCACCTTGGTCTTAATAGATGACCCATGTTGGTCTTAATAGACGACTCACCTTGGTCTTAATAGACGACCCAAATAAGGGTCCCCGGTCATTTGGTCATGGTCATTTTAGGTCAAAATCATTTCGGGTTTTAGCTATTCCACATCTTTTTGGGGAAATATTCCACACTTTTTCCACACTTTCCCCACACTTCCACACATCTTATTTTTGGCACAAGAACGGATAACACGCTATTTATCAATCACTTACAATTTTCTTCATATTTTTGGCACGGCTATTGTGATATATTTAAGCGAAGACGCAAACGAACTGAATGTTCCTCAAAAAAACAGGAAATTCCACAAAGAGAAAGGAAAATTCCACAAAAAAGGGGACGGAAAGTACATAAGGCGCTTCACAAAAGAGAAATAAATAAAATAATATATTCACAAATTAAAAACATAACAATTATGAAGAAATTAGTATTTGCAGCTATCGCAGCATTGGTAATGGTATCAGTTAGCAACGTGTTCGCCTCTAACAAGATGGCAAGTGTATCATGCGCAGCTCCAGTTGACACAGTCGCTCCAGCCGACACAACTGCAACTCCAGCTGAGAATGAAGTTACTCCAGCAGAGAATACTGCTCAGGATTCTACAGCAGCTACACCAGCTGAATCTACAGACTCAGCAGCTACTGCAGAATAACATCACCTTCAAAAAACAGTAAATAATTACACGTCGCTTTCAATCGGGCAGGAGATAAAAGGCTATCATGGCTTTGTTCTCCTGTTTTTTTGTATTTGGGGGTATCGATGTGGCCTCTATTTCTCAATTTTCTTGTTTTTCCTTCACTTTTAGATGGTAAATCAGATTTTTTAAGCTAACTTTGCATCTAAGAAAAGATTTTTTATCATGCAAAAAAATAATGTCCCTTTAAAAGTTGCTATCGGCTATACAGCTACTGCCATTGTCCTCATCATGGCAATGGTGCTCGTATATAGCAATACCAAGTCTATCTACGACATCAACCAGGCTTCCCGCGAATATATTCAGAAGCAGGATGTGGCTGATAGTACGATGACTCGACTGCTCAAGGAAGAACAGAATAATCTCAAGCAACTCTCGGAGGCATTGGCAGGTAAGTCAAGCAAAGGCTATCTGCACGCCAAGGTGGACAGTCTCAGCAAGGGCAAGGACTCCATTGTGGTAGAAAAGAAAGCCCCGCAGACTCACGAGGCTAAACACACTACGGTAGAAGTGCTGAAAACCCGAAGAGGATTCTTCCGACGCCTTGCCGACGCTTTCAAGAAAGAACATGCTGAAACCATCAGCGTAAAGAGAGATACGAATCTGGCGGTGGTGGATTCTGTAGCCACGCCTATCAATGTGGCAGAGAATGTGGCCAACATCCTAGAAGACATTGAGAAAAAAGAGAAGAAGGTCTCTACTCATCATAGCGAAGCCGTGAACAAGGAGATAGAGGATCTGCAGCTTGTCAATGCGCAACTTGCCCTGCGTTCTGCCAAGAAGTTGAATGAGGCGCACCAGAGAGAGCGCACATCCATGCAACATGCCATCAACAAGGCGATGGAAGCACGCCAGCAGTTGATATGGCAGATTGCCTTCCTTGCCATCATCGCCATCATTGCTGCCATCATCCTGCTCTGGTACATCTACCAGGACACCAAGAAGGAGCGTGTCTATAGGGAAAACCTGGAGAATGCCAACGAGGAAATCCAGCGCATCATGCGACAGAGGGAAAGACTCCTCCTTACCATCACCCACGACATCAAGGCACCTGCTGCCTCCATCTCCGGGTTTATCGATCTGATGAAGGAGTATGTGAGCGATCCTAAGGGAACTTCATGTCTTAGCAATATCAAAAACTCAGCCAGTCATCTTTCCCAACTGGTGGCTTCCCTTCTCGATTATCATCAGTTGGAAAACGGGCTCATGCAACTGAACCCTGTCAATTTCTCGCCAGAACAGTTGGTGAAACTAAGTGTGGAAGGGCTCAGACTACAGGCAGAAAAGAAGGGGTTAGCAATCTCCTGCGAGTTCCAGAATGCAGATAAGGACAATATCTGGGAAAAAATATTCAGAGGTGATGACTTCCGCATCCGACAGGTGCTGGACAACCTGGTGAGCAATGCCATCAAATATACAGACCAGGGAAGCGTACATATCATGGCTTCTATCCGACAGGCGAGAAATGAATACAACATCATCATCGACGAGCATACTTATGAACTCACTCTACAGGTAAAAGATACGGGAAAGGGAATGACCTCGGAGGAAAAACAGAAGGTTTTCCAGGCATTCACCAGACTCAAAGGTGCACAGGGCATTGAGGGCACAGGACTGGGCCTGTCTATCACCCGCGAACTGGTAGCCTTGCTCGGCGGAAAGATTCAGCTCGAATCTGCGGTGGGCAAAGGTTCTACCTTCACCGTTTCCTTCCCTATCCTATTGCAGCAACAGGCTGACGCAGAAGAAGAAACTGAAAGAGGAACAGAAGATAATGGAATAGGTGGAACAGAAGAAATAGGAGGAATTGAAGGAGAAACAAGATTATCTAAAGGAAAAGACACACAGAAAACGAAGCGGAATTTCGCCAACCACAAGATTCTCATTCTGGACGACGATGCTCTGCAGCTGCAACTGCTGCAAGAGATGTTGCGCCGTCTGGTAGGTGATACGTGGAAGGTAATCACTTGCCATCATGTGACGGAAGCCCTTACGGCACTTCACAATGAGCGACCTGCGGTGATGATGATGGACATCGAAATGCCAGAAATGAATGGTATGGAGATGATTAAGCACATCAATCACAGTCAGATGCTGGTGATTGCCATGACTGCGCATGATACAAGTATCAAATCGAAATTGCATGAAGCAGGTTTTGACGATTGTCTCTTCAAGCCTTTCTCTATGGAGAAACTGGAAGAAATCTTGGGAGTAGAAAGAATTGATTCTCAAAAGGAGCAAATAGTAGAAAAAGAAAAATCTACTTTCCCTGACCGTTTCAAGCCACTGTTGGCTTTCGCTGAAGATGACGAAGACGCTGCTGCTGAAATCATCAGCAGCGTAAAGCAGGAACTGGAAGGACATTTTAGAAAAATGCAGGATGCACTTTCTCAAGAAACTCTACCTTGCGAAGACATCGGAAAAGCTGCTCATAAGTTGCTGCCTATCGCTTCCATGATACAGATGGAGAGCCTGGAACTGGTGCAGGCTTTGGCTCCTGAACATATCAACGAGGTAGAGACAGAAAAAATCCGAGAATATCTCGCTACCATCGTCGATGAACTGCGAAATATCCTCGGAGAACTATCATCAGGGGCTATTTCTTGAATACGCCTCTGATGAGAAACCAGGCATGAGCCAACAAGGTAGGCAGCAGACCATAATGGTGTTTCATCACCTGAAAGCGTTCTTTCAGGGAATCCTTATGGTTCTGCACCGACATTCCACCATCCAGATAATTGGTGATGACTGCCCCTACATTGCGCAAAGGCAACTTATGGGCTTTGGATGCTTTCATCATGCGGATGCACCAATCAACATCGGCAGAAAAGCGGTAATCCAAATCATAGTGCTCACTCTTGGCAATATCCGTGCGGGCATAAAAAGACTGATGGCAGACTAACATTCCCCAAATGAAAGAACGCCAAGTCAACTTCTTGGGTGGAGAAAGACGGCGATGACGCAGAAAGCGACCGTCCATATTCACGATGTCCGTATCTCCATAAAGGACGCCCGGCAGGACTTCCCCCTCGCCTACACAACCTTCCACGTATTCCAACGTATCGGCGGAAGGAAAAACATCTCCTGCATTCAGAAACACGAGATAGTCGCCAGTAGCACGGTCTATGCCCTTATTCATGGCATCGTAAAGTCCCTTGTCCGGTTCTGAGAAAACCCGGATTTCATGGGCACTTTCACCCACATCATTCTTATGTTTGTAAGCCTTGACCATTGCCAAGGTTTTATCCTTCGACTTACCATCTATGATCAGGTGTTCTACATTGCAGCAAGTCTGCTTCATCACCGAATCCAACGTGCGCTGCAATACAGACTCAGCATTGTAAGTACAGGTAATTATCGAAAATTTGATCATAACGTTTCTACTTTTATCAACGGCCATTGCCTACAAACTGTAATTCTTGTAAGCCATTGCCTGATTATACACCTCAATATAATTCATTGCCACGGCATGCTGCGAATAGTTGTGGGCCACTTTCTGCAGACAGTTACTCTTGAGCACCTCCGCATCAGCCTCTTCCAGCACCCAGAACATGCCCTGTGCCAGGTCGTCTGCATCCCGATAGTTGGCCACATAACCATTTTTCTGATGGTCAATCATCTCAGGAATGCCGCCCACCTTGAATCCTACACTTGGCACTCCACAAGCCATCGCCTCCATAATCGTATTCGGAAGATTATCCTCCAAGGAAGGGAGCACAAATGCATCAGCCGAACTGTAGATCTGGACGATGGCCCTTTCATCACTCACATAGCCCAGAGGAAATGCAGGCAAGGACAGTTTCTCTGCCACATCTTCCGAATGACCGCCCAAGATAGCCACTACCGTATTTTCCTTCATTTCAGGATGCTGGGCTACCAACTTGTCTATGGCTTCTACGAAGAAACTCATGCCTTTACGCTCGTCAGTTACTTTCTGTGAAACGAAGAGGATGATCTTCTTATCATCCGGGAGTCCGGCACGCAGACGAGCCTCAGCCTTGTCATGAGGATAAAAGACCCGCGTATCTATCGGATTGGGAATATTGGTGAGATGAAGTCCTGTAAAGAGGGCACTCTTCTTAGCCTGCCGCTCCAGCCACTTGCTGCAAGTGACGAAGTAGATATTACTATGCTGATAAAGTTCCTTCTTGCGCCTGAACACCTTGTTGGAAATGTCATGCTTGCTGCCCTTATGAGGCAGGAGCGGACAGTTGCCACACGCAGAAGCATAGCGATTGCAGCCTCTTGCATAATGACAGATGCCCGTAGCAGGCCAGATATCGTGCATAGTCCAGACAATAGGTTTGCCACTTTTAATAATTTTGCGAATACTTTTCAGTGAAAGCATACCCTGATTGATCCAGGACAGATGAATGACGTCAGCCTCCTTAAACTCACGCAACTTGGTAATATCAGAGCCGGCACAAGCCAAATCTATTTCCCAAAGATGGACGGAAGAGAAGTGAAGATGCCAGAAAGCACGCCAGCGTTCCCACAGAAAATGCCATTGCAGCAAAGGAGAATGCGGCAAACTGGCTATCGTGATATTCTCTGTTGCCTTATCACGCACCAACATCTTAGCCTTAACACCATTATTGTTAAGGGCTTCCATCAAACGGTTGGCTGCAACTGCAGCACCTCCCGTTTTCTCGCTTGTATTTACTATGAGTACTCTCATGCCTATTATCTTTTATTATTACGCCTATTGCAAAGGGTTTTGCTGCAAATGCAGATTAAGATAATGCAAAGATAATGCAAATTACTTGAAGGACAAAAAGAAAAAGCTACTTTTTCAAAAATAAAAGAAAGATTGTCGGGAAAGAAAGAGATGAAAAGGGTGAGAGGGAAAGAATGAGAATGGGAAAAATAAAATATGCCGCAACTCACCTCGAGCTGCGGCATACAATATGTTTAACTTTAAAAAAAATTCTTAACCAAAGGTAATCTCACGATCTCCTTAGCTATCTGTTAAACAATCTACCTTAAAACCTAATAACTAAAAACCTAAATCT
>OIZI01000035.1_pt1 | contig 75015 bp, 60 predicted proteins | sample 1588441 | NCBI WGS metagenome assembly OIZI01 (sample SAMN03283284) | human gut metagenome | biome: human-associated habitat; material: feces | host: Homo sapiens | place: Peru | collected 2012 | reverse complement strand
CCAGTCTCCCTTGTGTAAAGGGAGATGTCAGCGATAGCTGACAGAGGGATTGTCTTGTAGATAGTAATAGATAAATAAAATTTAGGTAGGACAGTAAAACCTATAATTATATCTATCGAATAAATTTGATATAAGAAATAGTTTGTACCATAACAATCCCTCAGTCGCTCTTTAAAAGTAAATTGTCATTCTTCCAATTTACGAGCGACAGCTCCCTTTACACAAGGGAGCCTTATTTGCTAAAATTTAACACTTTACATTTATCCCCACAAACCCAAATTTGCAAAATTAATTTATCGTAACGCAGAAACAAAATTGAAAAAAATCAGTACAACAGGCTTATAACAAACAACCAAAATTCTTTATTATAATCAAATTGATTACACAACATAATTTTTTACACAACAAAAACACCCACCTGAAAACAGGTGGGTGAATTATTAGTTAGTAGATTAACAAAGCAGTTAATTAGAATTACTTCTTAACTGTTACCTTTGTCTGAGCAGACTTTCTAGAACCGTCAGCAGCTGTGAACTTAACAACTGTTGAACCCTTCTTAAGAGCCTTAACTACTACAGTCTTACCAGACTTAATCTTAGAAGCTGATAGCTTAACGATACCCTTCTTAGAAGAAGTAACCTTAATTAGCTTGTTGTATGTGTTTGATGGATATAGAGTAGCCTTAATCTTAGCAGAAGCACCCTTCTTCTTTAGAGTAGTTGTCTTCTTAGCTGAGATTGTTAGCTTTGTAGCCTTCTGCTGAACAACAGTTACCTGACACTTAGCAGACTTCTTGCTACCATCCTTAGCTGTTACTGTAATAATAACTCTACCTGGCTTGATACCCTTAACAACGCCCTTAGCTGTAACTGTAGCAATTCTTGTGTTAGATGACTTATATGTTACTGCCTTGTTAGCAGCATTCTTAGGGTTAACTGTAGCCTTTAGTGTAAATGCCTTACCATTGTAGATAGCCTTCTTAGCAGCATTTAGCTTAATGCTTGTTACATACTGCTTAACTGTTACGTCCTTTGAAAGAACTAGAGCCTGAGCATCGCCAGGGTTCTGAACTGTTAGAGTAATTGTAGCCTTACCAGCCTTAACACCCTTAACAACACCGTTCTGGTCTACTGTTGCAACCTTTGTGTTGCTTGAAGCCCAAACCTTTGTTGTCTCTGGAGTTGTGTTTGTATACTTAACATTAATCTTAGCAGTCTTACCTGGGTAAACTGAAACGTTCTTTGTAGTAATAACAGCAGTTACATCCTTAACTTCATAAGTTGAACCAGGTGTTGTGTCATACTTACCATCAGCATGTAGATAATACCATTCGCCACCGTATGTTGTAGCACCTGAATTTTCGTTTACATCAACCTTTGATGGGTCAACAATATAAATCATATTAGCAAAAGTTTTCAAGCCTTCTGGGTATGTATCACTGTCGTTAGCCATGTAACCTTCTAGGTTAGTATCCTTTGTCTGGAAGTTCTTACCCCAGTTTGGAGATGGTGTTTCGCCTTCAGCTGGCTTAACACCGCCGTCGATACCGTTGTTGAAGATAACATTTGCAACAGTTTCACCTAGGTCAATGTAATACACATTTGAGCCGTCTTCTAGTGTTAGAGGAGTTGATCTCATCTGATATGAATGCTGCCAGTCAACACATTTATCTGTACCATCCCACCAGTAAGCACATGCTGTTGCATTACCAAATGTGTACCAGTCCTTACGCATAGCGAAGAAATATCTTTTTGATTTTTCACCTGTTGAAGGACCTGTGTAGATACCGCCACCGCTTGTAACAGCACTTGTCTTATTATCAACAATTGTTTCTGTTGGCTTTGGTTCTGTAGGAATTGGTGCTGGAGTAACATCTTCACCATTTACATAAACCTTAACCTTTGATTCAGTTGTTAGAACGATCTTAACTTCTGAGTCAGCCTTTGTTATAGGTAATTCAGCATTTGCACCACCTTGTCCGATAACACCGTCATAACCATAAGCTGGTTCCCAAACACCGTTTGTTGTTACCTTGAACTGGTAAGCAGTACCGTCTTCCTTAGGCTGTACATTCTTGAATGTGATTTCGTAAGAACCGTCTTCGTTCTTAGTCATCTTGTTTGTTTCACTTGTCTGATCCCATTCAACACCATTACATAGACCAGGTTCACCAGCTACATAATGAGTAGTTTCTAGAGGAACAACCTTGGCAGGTGCATCTGCACCGTTAACTAGTACCTTAACAGAACCATCAGGAATTGTAACGCCGTCTTTATCTCTTGTACCCTGAAGAGTTAGAATAACATCAACTGTTGAGTTGTCTTCTGGAACTGAGAATTCAATGTTTTCAGGGTTAGCTACACCTAGAACAGCACCAAAAGATACATCCCAAGCGTGATCCTGAGCAACCTTGATTGTAGCACAGTCAGTCTTAGCAACACCTGTATAAGTGATTTTGTAAGTGCCATCTGCCTGAAGAGTCATATCATCTGCAGTTGCTGTCTGATCCCATTTTGCACTTAGGAATGCAGCGTCACCTACAACTGTGTAAGTGTGTGTAGCACTATCATCAGCAGCTACTGATAGGCCTGCAAATACTGAGCAAGCCATTAGCACTGAAAGAATAATGCTAACAATTCTTTTTGTTTTCATTTCTGAAAAACCTCCTTTTAAAGTATCGCATTTAATTGCATATTTATTATAGTCTTTTTTTCAAGTACTTTTCAATTAGCAAAGTAACGAATTTAACACTTTATCTTTGTTGAAAATAGATAAAAAGCTTAATTTGTATAACGTTTGTAACCAAATCTTTATGTTTTGGATATATTGTATTAACAATTTGTTAAAATTTAAAGTCCATTTGTTAAATTAGCTTTATAAAATTTCCAAAATATATCATAACTCCCACCATTCCTTGTGTTTCAGTTTGTTCTCCATTTGTTAAAAATATATATAAAATAAGAAAAATCTTTCCTAAATGCACTAGGAAAGATTTTAATTTGATTAATTTTCAGTTGTAAAAGTATAATTTATCAAAAAAATTATAATAATCAACAAATATACTTTTTAATGTTGATTAACGCATTTTTGCCATCATTTTTAATAGTTTTCTCCAGTTCAGCTAAAGAGTCAAACTTCTTTTCCGGACGCTGAAAACATAAAAGTCTTGTGTCAATCACTTCACCATAAAGGTCCGGACCGTTGTATTTAGGCAACCATGTTTCTGAAAGTGGTTTGTAGTTACCAACAGTAGGTTTAACACCAACATTAGTTACACCGGCGTATTGTTTACCTTTAATAGTAACTAAACTTGTGTAAACGCCAAACTTAGGAATAGCAATATTATCCGGTAACTTCTGATTAATAGTAGGTGTATCCATAAGTCTACCAATGTGATTGCCTTGTTCAATTACAGAAGTATAACCGAATCTATGACCAAGAAGTTTATTTACTTCTTCCATTTCACCATTCTTAATAAGTTTCCTTATTCTTGTACTGCTGACAGTATCACCGTCAACAACAACTTGGTCTGTTACCGTAACATTAATAGAAAATTCTTTGCATATTTCTTTTAGTGTATTGTGGTCAGCAACTCCACCTTTTCCAAAATGATAGTTAAAACCACAAAACACTTCTTTTGCATTTAATTTTTCAACAAGGATTTTTTCCACAAATTCTCTTGGTGAATAGTCCTTTACTGTTAAGAAATCATCCTCAATAACTTTACTGACACCCATATTTTTAAGAATAATCTGTCTTTCTTCATTAGGAGTGATAATTTCAACACTTCTGCCAAATAGCAATGCCGGGTTTTTCTGAAAAGTATAAACAATAGGAGTCAGTGACTTTTCATTAGCCACTTCAATCATTTTTCCGATAACTGCCCTATGACCTTGATGTATTCCGTCAAAAAATCCAAGTGCTACTGCTGAATAATTATTTTCGTTAATTTGTTCTTTCATATATATAGTAACTCTCAAATATACTTTAATATAAATTAAATTTTGCCACTGTCAAGTAGGTACTTTGCCTTTAGAATTGCCACCTGAGTTTTGCCGTCAATGATTTGATTATTCAGCACCATTTCAACAACTTTATCAAATGGAATTTTTTCCACATTTAGAAATTCGTCATCATCAAGGTGTTGTTCACCACAACCATCAACTCTGCACATATACATATGAACAATTTCATCAGAATAAGCACATAGTCCAACATAGCTACCAAGTGTCATATAACTATAGCCATCAGCACCTGTTTCTTCTTTTAACTCTCTTTTGCAGTTTTCCAAAGGTGTTTCGCCTTTTTCCAGCTTACCTGCCGGAATTTCCAACATTACTTGGCGTAATGGATAACGATACTGCTTAACCATCAGCACTTCATTATCCTTGGTTAGTGGTACAACACAAACTGCACCATGGTGCTTGTTGTATTCTCTTGTAGCAGTATTGCCATCAGGCAAGAGAACTTCATCCTTATATATTTTTAATAAACAACCATCAAACACTTGCTTTGATGATATAGTTTTTTCTTCTAATTTCATAATAAAATCTCCGAGGTGTGATATGTTTAATTTTTATCCCCACACAAAAAGTCGTGAAGAATTTGAAAACCGATTAATAAAGGAATTTCCCTTTATAAAAAAAGAAACCATAGGGAAAAGCCTTGTTAACAGAAACATTGAGGCATTCACCATAGGTAACAAAAACAAAAAAATAATTATGGTTGGGGGAGTACACGGAAGTGAATACCTGACCATTAATTTACTGTATAAATTTTTGTGGCAACTTGGTTGTTCATACAGAGACGGAAGTGAAGTTGCCGGTATTAAAATGAAGAGATATTTACATAGGAGAGGTGTAACCATAATACCTTGTGTCAATCCTGACGGTACTGACATTAACCTACTTGGTTCATCCTCAGCAAATAAATATTCTTCACTTATTAATTATATTTGTCCACATTCTTGCATATGGCAATCAAATGCAAGAGGTGTTGACATTAACCACAACTTTCCGGCAAATTGGGAAGAAATACACAAGAGAGAAATTGCCTTAGGAATCTCTGTACCACACAACACAAGGTATGGTGGCAAAACTCCATCATCAGAACCGGAAACAATCTCACTTATGAACTACTGTATAAAACAGAATTTCAGTAGGTGCTATGCTTTTCATAGTCAAGGTAGAGAAATCTACTATACATTTGGTGATGAAACACCAAAAGACTCCAAAACAATGGCAAGACTACTGGCAAGAACCTGTAATTATAAATTATCCACACCACCATCAATAGCAGATGGTGGTGGGTTTAAAGATTGGTTTATTCACCGATTTAACAAACCGGGATTTACTTTTGAAATAGGTAAAGGGGAAAACCCTCTGCCACTTTCAGACCTTGAAGAAGAATACAAAATTCTTCAAAAAGCCCTTTGCCTAGCAGTTATTATTTAGTCTAGGTTAGGTGTGTTGATTTTATCATCATCACCAAAGTAAATATTGTACCATACTAGGAACACATAAACTGTCCAAACTTTTCTTGAGTTGTCCGCCTTACCTTGGAAGTGACCGTCTAGCCAACTAACAAGAATATCTGTGTTAAAGAACTTTTCTGCTGTAGCAGACTTAAATGCCTTCTTTACAACATTATAGTACTTTTCATCCTTTAGCCATACTCTTGTAGGTACAGGGAAGCCCAGCTTTCTCTTCTGAGCAGATTTTTCAGGCATTCTTCTACGAGCAGCCTTACGCATTGCGTACTTAGTATTCTCACCATTTACACGAAGGTGTGTAGGAATAGTTCTTGCAACATTAAATACTTCCTTATCTAAGAAAGGAACTCTAAGTTCAAGTGAATTTGCCATTGACATTCTGTCAGCCTTTAGAAGAATATCACCTGTCATCCAAAGGTTAATATCAAGGTACTGCATCTTTGTAATATCGTCATAATCCTTAACTCTGTCATAATAAGGCTTACATAGATTTTGTGGGTCTGTTGCAATTTCAGGCTTTTTAAGTAAAGCCTGTTTTTGCTTTTTGTCATACATAAATGCATTACCGATAAATCTTTCTTCAAGACGCTTACCACCACGCATTAGGTATGCTCTACCCTTAACCTTAGGGAATTTTTCTGCTAATTTACCGATTGCTCTACGAATAGGGAATGGCACAATGCTATATGGCTTTAGTGAACGAGGAACATTGTAGCAAGTATAACCACCAAACAGTTCATCAGCACCTTCACCGGAAAGTACAACCTTTACATACTGACTTGCAAGGTTAGATACAAAGTAAAGTGCAATACAACTTGGGTCAGCCAGAGGCTGATCCATATAGTACTGAACCTTTGGAACTGTACTCCAAAATTCTTCACTGCCGATAATCTTTGTATGGTGTTCAACACCGATTTCTTTTGAAAGTTCTTGAGCCCAAGAAATTTCGTTATACTTTTCACCAAAGTCAAAACCAACTGTAAATGTCTTTTGGTCGGCAAAGTAAGTTGAAACATATGATGAGTCAACACCACTTGATAGGAAACAACCAACCTCAACATCGGCAATCTTATGAGCCTTGATAGAATCTTCAAATACATCGGCAATTTCATCAACTGCTTTTTCTTCTGTTAAAGTTTCATCAGGTTCAAATGTTGGTTCAAAATATCTGGTTGTTGTAATCTTGCCATCCTTAAACCACATATAGTGACCCGGTAGTAGGCAATAAACATTCTTGAAGAATGTTTCAGGTGGTACAACATACTGGAATGATAGGTAAGAGTCAAGAGCCTTTTCGTTAAACTCTTTCTTAAAGTCAGGATGTTGTAGGATTGACTTAATTTCTGAACCATAAACTAAGTTACCGTCAATCAATGTATAGTGCATTGGCTTAATGCCAAAGAAATCTCTTGCAATAAACAGAGAACCGTCATTCTTGTTATAAATAGCGAAACCAAACATACCACGAAGTTTTGGTAGCATTTCTTCGCCCCATTCTTCAAAACCATGAATAAGAACTTCTGAGTCTGTATCGGTATAGAACTTATGACCTGCCTTGATTAACTGTTCACGCAAAATCTTGTAGTTATAAATTTCACCGTTGAAAGTAATAACAAGGGACTTGTCCTCATTATAAATAGGCTGAGTACCACCGTCTAGGTCAATAATAGACAATCTACGAAAGCCCATTGAAATATAATCATCCTGGAAAAGACCGTCAGAGTCAGGCCCACGATGAGTGATAACATCTGTCATATTTTTAATTGTTTCATTTCTGTCAACAATCTGGCCTGTAAAACCACAAATACCACACATAGTCAACATCCTTTCTAATAACAAATCATATACTTATAATTATACCTTTTTATAGTACCACAGTTTAACCATATTCGCAAGGAAAAACTACCACTATAATTCTAATAAATAAAGAAAATAATTTGTGCAAATGGTTTTAAGGGAAACTTTTATGATATTGATAAAATATGTATAAACGCAAAAACAGTAGCCACAAGACTACTGTTTTTATCATTATATCACTTTATTTTTTTGCCAACATTGAAATTCCTATTAACGAATCACCATAATTGGTTATTGCAACTTGTACATTCATACTATCAGAAAAATTTAAACAATATTTTTTATAATTCCCTAGTTGAAAATTAAAAAAGTGATTTTATGGTAAAATACTAAAGGTATATTGATTATTATCCAGATGGAGGTCAATGGGATGTCACAAGTAAAAAGAATATTCGTAGAAAAGAAAGACGGATTCAATGTTGAAGCTAAGCAGATTCTTTGGGATTTGCGTCACAACCTTGGTGTTCGTTCTTTAACAAACCTAAGATTTGCTAATCGTTATGATGTTGCGGGTCTTACAGATGAAGAATTTGCTAAGGCAAAGGTTACTGTTTTTTCTGAGCCAAATCAGGATATTGTTTATGATGAAGAATATCCGGTTGATAAGGATTGGAAAGTCTTTGCTATGGAGTATCTACCCGGTCAATACGACCAGAGAGCAGACTCAGCATCTCAGTGTGTACAGCTACTAACTGCAGGAGAAAGACCACAGGTTATCTCAGCAAAAGTTGTTTCACTTGAAGGGGATATTACTGACGAAGAATTTGAAAAAATCAAGTCATATATGATTAACCCTGTTGAAAGTAGAGTTGCTTCTCTTGAAAAGCCGGAGTCACTTGATATTCCGGTTGAAGTTCCTGAAAATGTTGCTAGAATTACTGACTTCATTAAGTGGAACGATGAAGAAATGGAAAGCTACTACAACTCAATGGGCTTTGCAATGACACTTGCTGACCTAAAGTGGTGTAGAGATTACTTCCGTGATACTGAAAAGAGAGATCCTTCTGTTACTGAACTAAGAGTTATTGACACATACTGGTCTGACCATTGTCGTCATACTACTTTCTTAACAAGACTTGATAAGGTCGAAATTGAGAAAAAGGCTCTTTCAAAGGCTATCGAAGATGCTCTACAGGCTTACTATGATGCCAGAGATGAAGTTTACGGTAAGGACACAAATAGAAATGTTAGCCTAATGGATATGGCACTTATGGGTATGAAACTACTTAAAAAGCGTGGTCAAATCCCTGATCTTGACGAAAGTGAAGAAATCAATGCTTGTTCTATTAATGTTCCTGTTACTATTGACGGTGTAACAGAAAACTGGCTACTACAGTTTAAGAACGAAACTCATAACCACCCAACAGAAATTGAACCTTTTGGTGGTGCTGCTACTTGTCTTGGTGGTGCAATTCGTGACCCACTAAGTGGTCGTTCTTATGTATATCAGGCAATGCGTGTTACCGGTTCAGGTGACCCAACAGTTCCTTTCAAGGATACAATGCATGGTAAATTACCATCAAGAAAGATTACAACAGGTGCTGCTCAGGGTTACTCATCATACGGTAACCAAATCGGTCTTGCAACAGGTCAGGTAACAGAACTTTATGACCAAGGTTATGTTGCAAAGAGAATGGAAATCGGTGCAGTTGTCGGTGCATCTCCAAAGGAAAATGTTGTAAGAGAAGTTCCTACTCCCGATGATGTTATTGTTCTCCTAGGTGGTAGAACAGGTAGAGACGGTTGTGGTGGTGCAACCGGTTCATCAAAGGCACACACAGAAGAATCTATCGAAACTTGTGGTGCAGAAGTTCAAAAGGGTAACGCTCCAACAGAAAGAAAAATCCAAAGACTATTTAGAAACCCTGTTGTTTCTAAGATGATTAAAAGATGTAACGACTTTGGTGCCGGTGGTGTATGTGTTGCTATTGGCGAACTTGCTGACGGTCTAACTATTGACCTAGACAAGGTTACAAAGAAATATGAAGGTCTTGACGGTACAGAACTTGCTATCTCAGAATCTCAAGAAAGAATGGCAGTTGTTCTGGACAAGAAAGATGTAGATAAATTTATTGCAGAGTCACTAAAGGAAAATCTAGAGGCTACAGCAGTTGCAGTTGTTACAGAAGAACCTAGACTGGTTATGAACTGGAGAGGTGACACAATTGTTGATGTTAGCAGAGAATTCCTAAACACTAACGGTGTGACTCAAGAGGCTGATGCATTTATCACAGTTCCTGATGCTGATGATTGCTACAGAAATAATGTTCCAAAGGCACTTGAAGGTAAGAGTGTTAAGGATGCATTTAAGGACAACCTATCAAGACTTGAAGTTTGTTCACAGATTGGTCTTGCTGAAAGATTTGACGCATCAATCGGTTCAGCAACAGTTATTATGCCATTTGGTGGTAAGACACAGTTAACACCACAAGAAGCAATGGCAGCTAAGATTCCTGTACTAAAGGGTGAAACAGATGATGCATCTGCAATGTCATTCGGTTACATTCCGGGTACATCAAGATGGAGTCCATTCCATGGTTCAGCTTATGCAGTTGTAGAAAGCACATCAAAGCTACTTGCTATCGGTGCTAACCCACTAAAAGCAAGACTAACTTTCCAAGAATATTTTGAAAGACTACACGATAAACCTGAGCGTTGGGGTAAACCTGCTGCAGCACTACTTGGTGCTATGGAAGCTCAGATTAAGCTAGGTCTTCCATCAATCGGTGGTAAAGACTCAATGTCAGGTTCATTTGAAGATTTAGATGTTCCACCAACACTTGTTTCATTTGCAGTAGCAATGACTAAGGCAAGTAAGACAATTTCTTCTGAATTTAAGAAGAGTGGTTCAAATGTAATTTATGTTCCTGTTCCAGAGAACAAAGAAACTCTAATGCCTGACTGGGACAAGCTGGTTGAAATGTACAAGGCAGTTTATGCTCTATTTGACAATGGTCAGGTACTATCTGCATCAGTTGTTAAAGAAGGTGGTTGTGCCGGTTCAGTAGCAAAGGCTTGTTTCGGTAATATGCTTGGTTTCGAATTTAAACCTGACTATACATACACAATGGAAGAACTATTTGCTCCAAAGGCAGGTTCACTAATCCTTGAACTTAAGGATGGTGCAACACTTTCCGAAAATGTTCTTCACTACACACTTGGTACAACTAACGAAAGCAGTAAAATTACTGTTAACGGTGAAAGCCTAGAACTTAAGGACCTAATTGAGGCTTGGACAACTCCACTTGAAAAGGTATTCCCAACTAAGGCAGAAGTTCCTGAAATCACTGTTGATGCTCCTCTATATACAGAAAGAAATACCCACAGCCCTGCAATCAAGGTTGCTAAGCCAAAGGTATTTATCCCATGTTTCCCAGGTACAAACTGTGAAATTGATACAAAGAGAGCCTTTGAAAAGGCCGGTGCAGATGTTGAAGTTCTTATTGTTAAGAACCTAAAGCCATCTGACATTGAAGAAACTATTGAGGCAATGGAAAAGGCTATTAAGTCTAGTCAAATTCTAATGTTCCCAGGTGGTTTCTCAGGTGGTGACGAACCTGACGGTTCAGGCAAATTCATCGCTACAACATTTAGAAACCCTGTTATCAGCGAAGCAGTTAACGACTTACTAAAGAACAGAGATGGTCTTGCACTTGGTATCTGTAACGGTTTCCAGGCACTTATTAAGCTAGGTCTTGTTCCTAACGGTGAAATCGTTGAAATCAAGGAAAATGACCCAACTCTAACATTTAACACTATTGGCAGACATATCAGTCATATGGCATACACAAGAGTTACAAGTACAAAGTCACCTTGGTTCTCAAGTGTTAATGCCGGTGATGTATTTGCAGTTCCTGTATCTCACGGTGAAGGTAGATTTGTTGCTACTGACGAAACAGTTAAGAAGTTAATTGAAAACGGTCAGGTAGCTACTCAGTATGTTGACCTAAAGGGTAACCCAAGTCAGGACATTCAGTTTAACCTAAACGGTTCTGTTTGTGCTATTGAAGGTATCACTTCTCCTGACGGTAGAGTTTTAGGTAAGATGGGTCACTGTGAAAGAAAGGGTGCTAACCTTTACGCAAATGTTCCATTTGAAAAGGATATGCAAATCTTTGAATCAGGTGTTAAATACTTTAAATAAGATTTTTCCTAAACATCCTAAAATATAACAAGAAAAATGCGACTATCATTGGTAGTCGCATTTTTCTATTTCTTTTAATTTTTATTGTTATACTTTATAAATTTAATAATAGCATTTCAAGATTTTGCCTTATTTCCAGGCTTATACTTTTTAATAGCATCGGCATCACCAAGTTCACCGGCTTTACCCATATAGAAGTTGGCTTTAACCTTGTTTTTTGTAAAGCCTTTTTTTCCCTTACTGTAGCAATTACCAACATACTTATAAAAAGATATTAAGTCGCTGTTAATACCTGTCATACCTAATTTAGAAGCCCTTTTAAGGTATCCGTTTATCTTTCTGTAGTTATCGTAATTTATACCACCGGCAACAAGATTCTTTGCCTTATTATAGTATTCATCAGCGATTTTATTAACCATATTTATGTCGGTATTTTTCGCCTTAGTTAACATTTGATTTGCCTTTTCAATATCCTTTAAGTAACCATTAACACCATATTTAAAGTTAAAATAACAATTAGTATAGTCCTTTACAAGGTTATATTTTGCCTCTTCGTTATCCATTTCAACTGCCATTTCAAAGAATTTTTCGGCCATTTCGTGGTTAATATTTGCGTGATTACCTATTCCATATTGCTTACCGTACTGATTATATAACACACCTAAGTTTTTCTTAGCATTTTCATTACCTAGTTCAAGTGACTTCTTGAAATAATCCTCAGCCTTATTATAATCTATACTGTAATTATCCTTGCCATTATAGTAATTTACACCAAGTTGATTATATATAATAGCAAGGTTACTCTTACCATTTTCATCATTTAGTTTACTGCTTTCTTCAAAACAATAAATAGATTTTTCCACATTATCTTCTTCATTTGATGAAAAGTACTGTACACCTAAAGTGTTATAATAATCACCTAAAGTGGCTTTCGCTTTATCATCACCACTATCTATTTTAGCTAAAAGTTCTTTAATTTTATCATCAGTAATAATTGCATTGAAGGCCATAATTATGCTCCTTTAGTTCCTAAATACATTATATATCAGCAAAGTAGTTTTGTAAATCTCTTAATTAACTACACAAATTATTATTTTTATCAACTCAAAATTTCCATTATTACGACTCAAAAAGGTTTTCCACATATAAGCATAAAAAACAACCCCCTAAAATAGGGGGTTGTAGTATTTAGAAAAACTATTATTTCTGAACAGTAATTCTAATTCTAGCGTACTTTCTAGAACCGTCAGTTGCAGTTGCACGAACATAAGCTGTGCCCTTCTTAACTGCAGTTACCTTGAATGTTGCACCAGAATTGATGCTTGACTTAGAAACCTTAACAACCTTAGTATTTTCAGACTTAATTGTTAGCTTCTTAACATTAGCATTTGATGGATAAGCAGTAGCCTTTAGAGTAGCTGAGTTACCCTTCTTTGTTAGTTTAACAAATGACTTGTTGAACTTAACTCTTGTTACAGGTTGCTTAACTATTACCTTAATTCTCTTGCTTAGGTTTGTGTTATCCTTGCTTGTAGCAGTTACATAACATACACCCTTTGCAACAGCCTTGATAACGCCCTTAGAGTTAACTGTAGCAATCTTCTTGTTAGATGTTGTCCATTTTACACCCTTATACTGTGATGGGATGCTTGTAGGACCTACAGTAGCCTTAACAGTTGTTTTCTTACCGGCATTTAGTGTAACGCTTGTCTTGTTAACAGAGATTGAAGTAGCAACCTTCTTAACATTAACTATACACTTAACAACCATACCTGTGTTTGAAACAGCCTTGATGATTGTCTGACCACTAGCCTTAGCAGTAAATGTAGCAGTTTCTGTACAGTATAGCTTACCTTCATTGTCATATAGTCCGTTTGCTGTATTAGTTGTCTGAGAAACAACACCAACTCTTGAGTTATTTACTGACCATGTAACTGTCTTTTCAGTTGTATAACCAGGCCAGATACTTGCAACGATGTTGAACTTCTGACCTTCATTAACTGTAACAGTAGCCTTATCAATAGTCATCTTATTAATTTCGATAACCTGACCCGGCTTTGTTGATGGAGTTGTTTCAGAAGTTGGAGCCGGAGAAGTAGTTGCTGTTGTAGCACTTGTTGCTGTTGTAGCACTTGTTGCTGTTGTAGCACTTGTAGCTGTTGTTGCACTTGTTGCTGTTGTAGCACTTGTTGCTGTTGTTGCACTTGTTGCTGTTGTTGCAGAAGAAGTAGTTGTTGGTTCAGGCTTCTTTTCAGCATAAGCAACAATGTTAATATCACCTGTTACCTTAGCAGTGATGATATAAGCATTACCACTCTTAACAGGTTCAATCTGCTGACCGTTCATTGTAGCAACGAATGTTACCATATCATAGCCTTCAACAGGAGCAATGATTGCACTATACATTGAGCCTTCTTCAACAGTCTTAGCATTATTAGTTGAAACTGCATTAGTTAGCATTGCATTAACTGCATATGTCTTTGGAGCAGTTGTACCGGTTGTACTTGTTGTTGAAGATGTTGAAGATGTTGAAGATGTTGTTGTAGGTTCTGGTGGAATTAGACTTGCATAAGCAGAAATTGTAATATCACCTGAAGCAACAACACTGATTAGATATGTACCATCTGTGTTCTTATTTACAGGAACAACTTCACCATTTGAAACTAAAACTACTGTTGAGATTTCATAACCCTTAACAGGTGAAAGAACTGCAGTATAAACTTCGTTCTTGTTAACAGTTGTAGCATTATTATTTGTAACAACATTAGTTAGGTTGTTTGTTACCTTGAATGTTGTTCTTGGTGGAACTGTTGTTGAACTTGTTGTTGAAGTAGTACTTGTTGTTGATGAAGATGTTGTTGTAGGTTCCGGTGGAATTACATTTGCATAAGCAGAAACTGTAATATCACCTGTTGCAGGTACACTGATTAGATATGTACCATCAGCATTCTTACTTACAGGAACAACTTCGTTATTAACGATTAGAACTACTGTTGAGATTTCGTAACCCTTTATAGGGGATAGAAGTGCAGTATAAACCTTGCCTTCTTCAATAGTTGTTGCACTATTGTTTGTTGTAACATTAGTTAGGTTGTTTGTTACCTTAAATGTCTTAACAGGAGGCTTAGTAGAGCTTGAAGCAGTTGTAGCACTTGTTGCTGTTGTTGCTGAAGTAGCAGTTGTAGCACTTGTGCTTGTTTCTGTTGTTGATGATGTTGTTGTTGCTGTTGTAGAAGATGTTGTTGTAGCAGTTGTTGAAGATGATGTAGTTGTAGGTGTTGGTACAGATGTTTCCTGTTCCCAAACGAATGGATTTTCAATCTTACCAAAGTTTACATAGTTAGTACCATCAACTGCACTTAGAACGTCAAATACAGCGTTAGCATAGTAGTCATAGTTTGCTTCATTAATCTTGAATGTAGCACTAATGAACTTACCCTTTGTTCTAAAGTCATATGGATTTAGTGGTGATACACCAGTAAATATAATCTTGCCTGCTGGAGCAGTGTTGCACATTAGACCTGGTAAATCTTCTCTAATATAGAATGACTTAAGTTCGATACCGGTAGTATCGCTAGTTGTCTTGTTACCATAGTAGAAATAACCCTGGAAGTCTTCACAAAGTTTTTCTGTCTGGATGTAATATGTAACTGTTACTTCATCTCCAACCTTAACATCCTTACCATTGAATGTAGTCTTTGTTGGCTGAGGAGCTGTTGTAGCAGTTGTAGCACTTGTAGCAGTTGTTGCAGTAGTTGCAGTTGTTGCTGTTGTTGCTGTTGTTGCAGTTGTTGCTGTTGTTGCAGTTGTTGAAGCAGTTGTTGAAGCAGTTGTTGGTTCTTCTTCAGCAACAACTTCATCTCTCATAGAAGTACCGTCAACAACACATTCGTTGCCTTTTACTAGATAATTAGCATCAGGGTCATCAATGCAAATAATGTCATGGTTGATATAACCTGTACCGGCAGCATTAACTTTGAACTGAACTGAAACAAGAACATCTTCATTTGAGAAATCAAGATGATCAACAATGTTTACCCAGTTGAAAGCAACTACACTTCTGCCAGGATAACGACCTGTATTATCTAAGCTAGTAAATGCTGAACTTGTTGATTCTTTACACTTAATACTTGTAGCCTTTAGAAGGTCATTAGAGTATAGTAGGTAGCCCTGATAATCTTCAACTACCCTAGGAGCCTTTAAGTATAAATTATATGTGATTGTTGAACCAACTTTACACTTAACACCATTGATTACTGCATATTCATCGGATGGCTTAGTTGTGCTTGAAGTTGTTGTTGGCTCAGTAGATGTTGTTGCTTCCCATGTAAATGGATTCTTAACAACGCCCTGGTTTACATAATCAGTACCATCTACTGCACTTAGGATATACATTTCTGCTTCTGCAAAATATGCACAATTAGCCTTAGTTACCTTAAATGTAGCTGTTGCAAACTGAGTCTTTGTTCTAAAATCATATGGTTTGTCAAATGATGAACCTGTAAATACGACCTGACCAGCAGGAGCTGTATTTACCATTGTACCAGGCATATTCTTTAGCTCAAACTTTGTAAGTTCAATACCTGATGTGTCACCAACTGTCTTGTTACCATAGTTAAAGTAACCCTGGAAATCTTCACAAAGCTTATCAGCCTGAACCATATATGTAACAGTAACTTCTTCACCAACTTTTACTTCTTTACCATTGAATGTTGTTTTTGATGGACTAGGAGCAGTAGTTGTTGTAGCTGTTGTTGTAGCTGTTGTTGTAGCTTTTGTTGCTGTTGTTGTAGCTTTTGTTGCTGTTGTTGTAGCTGTTGTAGAAGATGTTGTTGTAGGTTCAGATGGAACTTCTGATGGAACAACTTCTGTTCTTACAGTAACATCTTTATCTACGATTTTACCATAGCTAATCATAGCATTGTCATCTACATCATCAAAGCATTCAATAAAGCTTTCGATTGTACCTGTACCGGAAGCAGTAACATCAAATGTTACAGAAGCCAACTTGTCTTCTGTTGTAAAATCTACAGAATTTCGGATATCCATCCAGCTATAAGAAACAATATTCTGACCAGGACGAGTTTTAGTATCATCTAGCTTATAAAGAGCAGGTGCACCGTTACTTTTAAAACTAGCTGACTTTGGTGTTAGAATATCATTAGTATAGAAAACTCTACCCTGATAATCTTCTGCTACTCTAGGAGCTTTTACCCAAACATTAAATGTAACAGTTGAACCAACCTTACATTTAACACCGTTGATGATAGCAGTATCGGAAGGTACTACTTCACCTACTGTTGTAGTTGTTGTTTCCTGTACACTGCTATTAGGCTTTTTATTACTGTCTAGTAATGTTTTTGAGTTAGCATCATCAAGAACTTCATAGTTATGAGTAATTGAAGATGTACCAGCCTTAATAACTGTGAACTCTGCAGTGATATAATTTTTCTGTGATGAAAAATCAAAACCACTGTCAATACTATATGCAGAGTAATGAACTTCACCTGCAATATCAGTATTTGGTAGATAATTAGAAGTTGTGTTTGGCATGGTAAATGAATCTAGCTTTAAAACAGTAGAATCAAAGTTTACAACACCCTGAACTGATTCAATCTTTGAAGCAGTCTTTAGGTCAATCTTGTAAGTTACCTTTGAACCAACAGAAACTTCTTTGCCATTGATAGTTGCCTTATCTGTTGAAGCTGCACCTACGGTGAAACCTGTAACCATCGTAGACATAAGGATTACAACAGATAGCACTACTGAAAGTATTTTTTTCATTGGCGTCTTTTCCTTTCTTTTATTGTTCTTTTTTCTAAACGGCAACCTCCGAATTTCTCCGGAGGTGCCGATAGCTTATTAATTTAAGAATTTTACTTCTTAACTGTTACCTTTACTGTAGTTGACTTTCTTGAACCGTCAGCAGCAGTAAACTTAATGTTTGAAGAACCCTTCTTAAGAGCAGTTACCTTAACTGTCTTGCCTGAAGTAATCTTTGTTGCTGAAATCTTAACAGCTTTCTTGTTAGAGTTTGAAACAGTGATTGTCTTGTTATATGTATTTGAAGGAGAAACTGTTGCTTTAATGTTTACTGATTTACCCTTCTTCTGTAGTGAAATTGACTTCTTAACATTTACTGTTACCTTTGTAGCCTTCTGAGCCTTAACAGTAACTTTGCATCTAGCAGTCTTTTTAGAATCCTTAGTTGTTACTGTAATGTAAGCATAACCAGGCTTCTTAGCTGTTACAACACCCTTTGCATTTACTGTAGCAACTTTACTGTTTGATGTTTTCCATGTTACTGCCTTATTAGAAGCATTTGATGGATAAACAGTTGCCTTTAGAGTTGTTGCCTTGCCATTGTAAAGAACTTTGCTTTTTGCATTTAGCTTAACACTTGTTACATGCTGTCTTACTGTAACCTTACATGTTGCAGTAACAGCACCAACTTTTGCAGTGATAACTGCTGAACCGGCTTTCTTAGCAGTTACAACACCGTTGTCAACTGTAGCAACTGCTTCTTTTGATGAAGACCAATCTACATCATTAGTTACAGAAGCAAGTTCAGGAGTTACTGTAGCTTTTAGAGTAAACTTAGAACCTGTATAAACTGTCTTAGCAGTTACATTCAACTTAATGCTTTCAGCATCAACAGGCTGTACAGTTGTTTCTTCTGAAGACTGAACACCTTCAATAGCTTTGTAGTCTTCTACATACTGTGTGCCGTTTGAACCTGAAAGAATTTCCAGCTTATTAGCTATTGTCTGTTCGCCGGCTTTTTCAACTGTAAATTCAGCTGTAATGAAAGCAGACTTAGTAGTGTAATCATAACCTTCGTTGATGTTAACACCACTGTAATAAACATTGTTTTTGATTGCAGTGTTAACCATAACACCCTTCTCACCGTCATTCATTACACCGGAAGCATCAGAAAGTTCTACCTTTTCTAGCTCTAGACCATCTGTATATTCTAGTTGACCCTGGAAGTCTTCTGCTTTACCGGGAGCTTGTAGGAAGTAAGTATAAACTACTTTCTGTCCAACATAGCAGTCCTTATTATTTACCTTTGCAGTTTCAGCTGCTGAAACTGATGTAGCTGCTACAGTAATAATAGACATTGCCATTAAAACTGTTAGTAACAAAGATACTGACTTTTTCATAAAAATTCACATCCTAAAATAAAATTTCTCAGTACTATTATTATATAATATCCACACATAAAAATCTATATTAAAAGCAACAAAAAATGTTAAATTTTTATGTACGGTTAGTAGTTTTGCACTACTAACCGTAACTGGATTTGTACATTATTCCGAAGTAACCTCAATGCCCAAAACATCTAGACTTTCTTTATCTACCGGAGCAGGGCTTTGACTCATTAATTCTGATGCATTTTGTACCTTAGGAAATGCTGTAACATCTCTTAGACTTTCAGCACCTGAAAGTAACATTGCGATTCTGTCAAGACCGATACCCATACCACCGTGTGGGGGAGCACCATACTTATATGCTTCAACTAAGAAACCAAACTTAGCTTCAATTTCTTCATCAGTAAGCTTAAGTGCCTTAAACATTTTTTGCTGAAGTTCATAATCAGTAATTCTGATTGAGCCTGATGAAAGTTCTGTACCGTTAAGTGTAAGGTCATAAGCCTTAGCAACAACCTTACCCTTGTCAGTATCAAGATACTGTAAACATTCTTCTTTAGGCATTGTAAATGGATGGTGCATTGCAACCCATTCGCCACTTTCTTCATCAAATTCAAAGAATGGGAAGTCAACAATCCAAACAAATTTAAATACATTTGGAATAATATCCAGTTTCTTAGCAACTTTTAATCTTAATGCACCTAAAGTTGGAAGTACAACAGAATTCTTATCTGCAACAAATAGTACAACATCGCCTTTTTCTGCACCACAAGTGCTGATAATACTATTAAATTCTTCATCTGTTAAGAATTTCTTGAAGCCACAAGATGGTTCATCATCTACCCAACGGATAAATGCAAGACCCTTAGCACCGATACCCTTAACATATTCAGTTAATTTATCTACTTCTTTTCTTGTTAATACAGATGCAGAGTTCTTTGCTACGATACAACGAACACTACCACCGTTTTTAACTGCACCGGAGAATACTCCGAAGCCACAATCCTTAACAACATCGGAAACATCACAAATTTCCATACCGAAACGAACATCAGGCTTATCAGAACCATAACGATTCATAGCATCGGCATATGTCATCTTTTCAAATGGTGTTTCCAAATTTTTACCAAGAATATCCTTAAATAATCTCTTAAACAAACCTTCATTGATTTCCATAATTTCTTCCATAGAAGCAAATGAAAGTTCCATATCAATCTGTGTAAATTCCGGTTGTCTGTCTGCTCTCAAGTCTTCATCTCTAAAGCATCTTGCAAGTTGAATATATCTGTCAAAACCGGAAAGCATTAGTAACTGCTTATAAATCTGTGGTGACTGAGGTAGGGCATAGAAGCTACCCTTATGTACTCTTGATGGAACAAGGTAATCTCTTGCACCTTCAGGAGTTGACTTAATTAACATCGGTGTTTCAATTTCAATAAAGCCGTTTTCATAGAAATAATCACGAGCAACCTTTGCAATCTTGGAACGCATAATAATGTTATCCTGTAAAGGTTTTCTTCTTAAATCTAAGTAACGATACTTTAGTCTAACATCCTCACTTGTTTTACAGTCATCAACAATTTCAAAAGGTGGTGTCTGAGCCTTAGAAAGAACTCTTAAGTCCTCAACAAGAACTTCAATATCACCTGTCTTAATGTCAGGGTTCTTAGAACTTCTTTCCTGAACTACACCTTTTGCACAAAGAACATACTCTGCTCTTGCAGAAAAAGCCTTATCGAAAATTTCTTTTTCTGTACTTTCATTAAAAGCTAACTGAACAACACCTGTTCTGTCACGCAAATCAATGAAAATTAATTGTCCTAAATCTCTCTGCTTTGCGACCCATCCGCAAACAACAACTGTTTCACCTACATTGCATTCTCTTAAATCGCCACAATAATGGGTACGGCGAAGTTCTCCCATATATTCTGCCATAATTTTCTCCTACTTCTTACATCTCTGCTATTTTCTTTGTTTCAGCATCAATAAGTACATCCTGAAAATCTGAAACAAAGTCATCTAATGAAACAGTAGTTTTTTCTCCTGTTTCCATATTTTTAATTTCTGCTTTATTTTCTTCAATTTCGTTGTCACCAATAACAACTGAGAACTTAGCACCGATTTTGTCAGCAAACTTCATCTGTGGGCGAAGACCTCTGCCAACAATATCACTCTGAGCAAACAATCCGGACTTTCTGACTTCTTCTACAATTGAGAAAGCCTTTAGCTGAGCTTTTTCTCCCATTGATGCAACATATAAGTCACAAGTTTCAGGCTTAGGAATTTCAACACCACTATTTTCCATTAATAACAGTAGTCTTTCAATACCCATTGCACAACCCAGTGAAGGAGTGTGCTGACCACCTAATTCTTCAATTAAGCCGTCATATCGTCCACCACCACAAACTGTACCTTGTGCACCGATATTATCTGAAACAAATTCAAAAACTGTCTTTGTATAATAATCAAGACCTCTTACGATTGATGGATTAACTTCATACTTAACACCTGCAACATCAAGATAAGACTTAACGCTTTCAAAGTGTTCTTTACATTCATCACAAAGAAAATCAATCACCTTAGGAGCATCCTTAGCAATACCACTACAAATAGGACTTTTACAGTCAATGATACGCATAGGGTTTCTGTCTAATCTGCCAAGACAAGTTTCACACAATTGGTCTTTATAATTAGAAAAATATTCTTTTAACTTTTTGTGGTACTCTGCTCTACACTTTGGACAACCGATTGAGTTGATTTCAAGTCTGATATTTGATAGGCCCAATCTCTCGAAAAGTCCGTTTGCCAGGCAGATAACCTCAGCATCGGCTGCAGGATTTTGTGTACCGAAAACTTCCATACCAAACTGGTGGAATTCTCTCTGTCTACCTGCCTGAGGCTTTTCATATCTATAACAAGTAGTTAGATAATACTGCTTTGATGGTAAACCGTCATTTTGAACACCATGTTCAAGGAATGCTCTGGCTGCACCGGCAGTACCTTCAGGACGAAGTGTAATACTTGCATCCCCTTTAGTTGAAAATGTGTACATTTCTTTTTGAACAACATCAGTTGTTTCACCAACGCCTCTTGAGAATAGAGAAGTCTGTTCAAAAACAGGTGTACGAACCTCTTTGTAACCAAAAGACTCAGCCTGTTGACGCATAACATCTTCTACAAATTGCCACTTGTAAACATCTTTAGGCATAATGTCTTCTGTACCTTTAATCTTTCTAATAATATCTCCCATTTCTCTTTCCTTTCAATAGGCATAATTATCCTATACTATATATAAAGTAAATTATTTAACAATATTTCTCCAATCAAGGTCGCCTCTTTCAAGACCATGAATAAGAACTTCTGCTGTAGCAATATTTGTAGCAACAGGAATGTTGTGCATATCACAAAGTCTTAGAAGGTTCATATCATTTGGTTCTGATGGCTTTGGATTTAGTGGGTCTCTGAAAAATAGTAGCATATCAATTTCATTACAAGCTATTCTTGCAGCAATCTGCTGGTCACCACCTTGGCTACCACCAAGGAACTTCTGTACCTCCAGACCTGTTGCTTCTTCAACAATTTTACCTGTTGTACCTGTAGCACAAATAATATTTCTGCTAAGAATACCACAGTAAGCAATACAAAACTGAACCATAAGTTCTTTCTTTTCATCATGAGCAATAAGTGCAATATTCATCGTAAAACCTCCATATATCCTTAAAATACCTTTTCTTATCTATTCTATATATCAAATAAATTTAAAACTTCTTTGGAAAAGCAAGTTGTAAATTCTTACCTGTTAATCTATCGGCAATTCTATCAAAAACTTCTTTTGAAATAGAATTGTTTAGGTTTGGTTTACCTGTCTGACTAAAACTAACAAGTCTATAGTCATCCGGTACAACACCAATAAGTTGTGTTTCACTTTTATCAACAACTTCATCTAAATCTTGATAAACACCAAGCTCCTTAAAGTTTTTAACATTCAGTCTATTGATAACAAGTCTGATATTATCAACATTATGTTTTAGCAATGCTTGTCTAACCTTTACTGCACCTCTAACACTTGTAGGTTCTGGGTTAGTAACAATAATTGCTCTGTCAGCAGGTGTAATTGCTGTTATAAATCCACTACCGATACCGGCAGGGGAGTCAATCAAAATATAGTCATAACTATCCTTAATAGTATCAGTAAACTGTTTCATAACCTGTGGTGAAATCTCATCATCTGTGTCGATTGGTGCCGGTAACAGATACAAACCATCAACCGGTTCATACTTATAGATAGCATCCTCTGTAAAACAGTTTCCGGCAATAACATCACTGGTGTCATAGACAAGGTTCTTATCAAGACCAAGCATTAGGTCAAGACCTCTCATTCCACAGTCACAATCTATTAATAATACTTTTTTTCCTTTATTACACAAAGCCACTGCAAGGTTAACGGTAACAGTTGTTTTACCTGTACCACCCTTACCGGAAGCTAAAACAATAATCTGACTCATAGTACACCTCTAGTACATTCTATCACAAAATCGCAAGATAAACAAATTTTATAGTGTAGAATAAATTAATTAAAATTTAGGCATATTGAATAAAATATACACTAATGTTTATAATCAATATTAATTTTATATGTAAAATATTAATTATTACATAAATATTATACACTAAAATCTTAAAAAATCATTGGTATTTTGTCAAATCACTAAAAAATTTCTTACAAAATAACAAATAAATCATTATAATCAATAATTTTGCCAAAATCACTCTTCACTTGGAGTATAGTCTTTGTTATAGAAATATTTATCAAGAAGTGCTTTTGCAACATCAGTTGAATATTTTTTCATTGAACCATGTTCAACTACAACGGCAATTGCAACCTCAGGTTTTTCATATGGAGCATAACACATAAATACCGTATGGTCTGTACCACTGTTTTCAGCAGTACCGGTTTTACCGGCAACAGTTACACCATAATTACTGAACACATCATATGCAGTACCGTCACTTTCGTTACAAACACTCCACATACCTTTTTGTACTGCCTTTAAGTTTTCCTCATTTACCTTTAAGGTTGACTTAACTTCTACATTGCTTTCATTATCTTCTTTTATAGTCTTTTTTCTGTCATATGAAGTAATTTTCTTCATTAAGTGAGTTTGTAGTCTTGTACCGTTATTAGCAATTGTAGCAACATAAGTTGCAAGTTGTGCCGGTGTAAATGCATTATCACTTTGACCAATAGCAGCTTGTACAGTATTACCGGCAGTCCAACTTTTACTATCTCTACCGGCAAGAATACCTGTACTTTCATTAATTTCTACACCGGTAGGGAGACCTAAACCAAATTTCTCTGCATAACTGTAAATAGTGTTTATACCTAATCTTCTGCCAACTTCTGCAAAATAATAGTTGCAAGAAACTGCAAGTGCTTTATTTAGTGAAGTATCACCATGATAACCCATACATTTAACAATATCGGTAGGGTAGTAGTCATAATCTTGGGTACAGGTTATTACAGAGTCCTTAGTAATTTTACCTTCCTCTAGACCTGCTAAAGCAACACAAGGTTTAAAAACAGAACCCGGTGCAAATGCACCGTCAAATGTTCTGCTGTAAAGTGGAGTTGTTTCATCATTAGAAAGTGAAGTGTAGTAGTCATAATCACTATACTTTGAAATATTATAAGTAGGGAATGATGCTGCTGCCAAAACTGAAAAGTCCTTTACATTCAGCATTACAACACCACCTGCTACACAGTCATTTGCAACTAAACTGTGACACTGATTAATATTATATTCCAAAGAGTCCAAAGCTACCTTTTGAAGACCACTGTCAATAGTTAACCAAACAGTATTACCGGGTTTTGCATTTTCTGTTTCTACAGTACCGATAACATTACCTTTAGAATTTTTTTCCACATAAGCCTTACCAACTTCACCACGAAGTTCACTTTCAAAGGCTTTTTCTATGCCAAACTTACCGATAAGGTCATTAAGTTCATAACCCTTATTTTCGTTATATTCTTCTTCGTTTATTTTACCGACTGTACCTACAATATGAGGTGCTAAAGTACCGTTTTTATATACTCTTTCAACTTCTGTATCAACTTCAACACCTGACATACTTTGGGTATTCTCTGACACAATTTGCATCATATCATTTGAAATATTTTCAGCTAAAACATAGTCGTTAGTAGTTGAGAAATTACTTTTTTCCATATTAAATCTAACTGAAATTACATTTCTTTTTTCTTCTTCATTTTTAATATTTTTGCAATCATATCTATCTGCTAACTTTTCCACAAACTTATTGGCTGAATCATCTTTATCAATATCCAAATAATCTAAGAATTCTTTACTTTTTAGGTATGACAAATTTTCCTTACTGTTATCATCACTTTTAAAATTATAACTGTTATTTTTGTATGAAATAGGTAGGTTATCAATCCACTTTTCATTTCTTGTCTTTAACAAATTAAGCACCTTGATAATAGTATCATTCAGCTTATTATCATCAATATAACCTTTTTTCAGTACCACATTATATATAGTTTTGTTTGTGGCAAGTGGTTTACCGTCACTTGTCAGAATTTCTCCTCTTGTTCTGTTAGAAGTTAACGAATATGTGGAATTGTTCTTTGCAATTTCTTTATACTTTTCACCATCTACAACTTGCCAAAAGAAAAGTCTTACCATAAAACCGACAAAAATAACTATTGCAATTACAAGTACAAGGATACCTCTACGGTTCAATTTGGTTTTCACATAATCACCTCCATTGTAAGGAAAATTTTTAATTTTAATTATTATTTTACAACACCGAATTTATTATGAATCACCTTATTAATACCATAGAAAATCGGTGACACAATAAATGTATAAATCATAATAGGCACAATATGATTTACATAATAAGTAATATAATCACTATAACCTAAAACAATATAAGTAAACACAAAGTTCAAACTTATAAGAACAGGTACAGCAATAACACTCACTATCAAAAAGAAAACTAAAGATAAATTAAAAAAGTTTTCCACAATATAACCTATAAAAAAGCAAAGTATTGCCAAACTAAAAGTATAAAATCCAAAGTGACTGGTTACACCAAAATCAATTAAACTACCACAAACTATGCCATAAATCATAGCAGGAATTTCTTTTTCAAAAAATCCTATTGATAAAGCAATAGGCAAGAGGAAAAGTGGTTTACCTTGCAATACTTCCGGAAAAAGGTTTGGTACACCCTCAAGTATGTAAAAAATTATAATCTCTATTACATAGGCAAAAAACTTTAGAAAGGTATATTTTCTTTCACCCATACTAATCCTCCTTAACAGAAACTTCACCTTGTCCCTTAAAAGAAGTAATAACCACTACATCAGAAACGGTTTTTATATTTTCATAAGGTTCAACTACTGCATAAAGAGACGTATCAAAGTCATTGTACTTAATTTCTTTTACTTTACCTATAGAAATATTCTTAGGATATACTCCACCAACACCTGTAGTAGAGATTTGGTCACCTACTTTTATTTTATTATTTTCTTCTAATTTCTTAAAAGTAACAAGACCTTTGTCACTATATTCAGGGTCACCTGAAATTAAGCCTTTATCCTTACTTTTCACATCAAAGCCACCGGCAGAAAGGTCAGGTGAAAGTATAGTTGTAACTGTACTATGGTTTCTGCTAACACTATTTACATAACCGACCAATCCATTTTCAGAAACTACAGGGTCATTAACATTAATATTGTCACTTGTACCTCTGTCAATTGTGAAAGAATAGAATTTACTTTGGCTATCTCGTCTAATAACTGTTGACGGTACAAAGTCGTAACTGTCATCACTTTTCTTTAAGCCATAGAATTTCCACAGTCTGGCATTTTCACCCTTAGTGTCGCTATAATCAGCAAGTTGAGTTCTTAGCGTGGCAATTTCTTTCTTTAGTTCTTCATTTTCTGCCAATAACTCACTATAGGACTTTTTACCGTTATTTTCTGTTACGGTGGCAGAAACTCTCTGCATACCTGTAGTTATATATCCCACTGCTGAGGAAATAATATTTGTACCAAATGCAGTTGATGAAATAGTGCATAGTGCCAACACAACTACAGTTATTATTAAAATTTTAAAACTTTTTGTTCTGAAAATTTCTCTCATACTATACCTCAGTAACCCATACTTTTAATTAAACCCCACCAAAGTGGGGTTTATAGGAAAATTATCTTCTTCTATCTCTGTAAAAATCCTTAGGCATTACAGTTTCCAGTCTTTTACCTGCACCGTCAGCTACACAGTCAAGTGGTCTGTCTGCAATATGCACAGGCATACCTGTTTGTCTGCTGATTAATAAATCAAGACCTTTTAGCAATGCACCACCACCTGTTAGGGTGATACCTCTGTCAATAATATCGGCAGAAAGTTCCGGTGGTGTTTTCTCTAAAGTATCAATTACACCGTCAATAATTGTTGCAAGTGGTGAAGCTAAAGCGTTTCTAACTTCTTCTGCTGAGATGGTAACATCCTTAGGAAGTCCATCAACAGTATTTCTGCCTTTTATTGTCATTGTCTTTTCATTTTCGTGAGGATATGCTGAACCAATATTAATTTTAACTTCTTCAGCAGTTCTTTCACCAATAGTCAAACCATACTTTTTCTTAACATAAATCATAATTGCATCATCAAATTTATCACCGGCAACTCTAACAGAATTGTGGGCAACAATATCACCTAGGGAAATAACTGCTACCTCTGATGTGCCACCACCAATATCAAGTACCATACTACCGGTAGGTTCACCAACAGGTAAACCTGCACCAATAGCAGCAGCCATAGGTTCTTCTATTAACTCAACATCTCTGCCACCGGCTTGACGAGCAGCATCTTCAACTGCTCTTTTCTCTACTTGAGTAACACCACTTGGAATACAGATAACTATTCTTGGTCTTGAAAAGAAATTGCTATGAACAACCTTTCTAATAAAGTGTTTTAGCATAATTGCAGTTATTTCAAAGTCAGCAATAACACCATCCTTTAATGGTCTAATTGCAGCAATAGAGCCGGGTGTTCTGCCAATCATTTCTTTTGCTTGAGCACCAACTGCCAGAACTTGATCCTCACGAACATCAACTGCTACAACAGAAGGTTCACGAAGAACAATTCCTTTGCCTTTCATATAAACAAGAGTATTAGCAGTACCTAGGTCAATGCCAATGTCTTTAGTAAACATACAATCTACCTTTCAAAATAGTAATCTCAAAAATTCTGATGGTATAAAATAATCATCATTTTTAATGTTTTTAATGCTTAAGTATTATACATTAATAACACCTTGTTTTCAACAATAACAAGTCGAATATTAGTGTGACAAAACCGTAATTATTTCTTACCGGTTGAGCCAAAACCACCTTCACCTCTAACTGTATCTTCCAGGGAAGAAACTTCTTCCACATTCATTAGAGAAACAGGTGCAATAACCATCTGAGCAATTCTCTCATTAGGTTCAATTGTGTATGGTTTGTTAGAAACATTACAAAGACCGACACAAACTTCACCACGGTAGTCACTATCCACAACACCAACACCGTTTGACAGACAAATACCGTGTTTGATACCAAGTCCACTTCTTGCATAAATATTTGCCATAAAGTCTCCACTAGGTAACTGAATTGCAATACCGGTAGGAATAGTTACAAGGTCACCGGGATTAATAACCACACTACTGTCAATACAAGCATAAAGGTCCATACCGGCTGAACCCTCAGTTGCTCTTTTAGGAATAATTGCATTTTCTTTTAACTTTTTTATCTTAAGAACATTCATTTTTCTACTCCTTCTTGCAAAATTACATTAAATCTTGCAAAAATAAAACTATGTTGAATTTTTAATTTATTTATCAAAAAAATAATAATTTTACTTATATAAAATATTACAACTTTTTAATGCTTTTTAAGAAATATTACAAGGTTGTAAAGTTTCCCTCACATTGCAATGTTAATAATGTGGAAAACTTAAGTTATTATCATTTTTCAAAAATAGTTTTCCACACTATTTTATGCCCCTGAAGTACATTCCACGCGTATATGTTGTGGTTTGACTTCGTTTTCCATTGTTTTCCCCGTAGTTTTCCACCTTTTCCACAGAGTTTTCCACATAGAACTTTTCCATTGTGAAAAATGTGAAAAACTTTTTATTAATCTCTGAGAGAATATTAAGTGGTACGGAATTTAATACTTCCACACAGTTTCCGTCACAATAAAGTGAAAATTCGTATTTTTTACGATCCTGCATTTTTCCATGTTTTTTGCAAGTTCTACAGTCTTTTCTACCACTCTTTACAGGGCAGTTTCTTGTTAGCATCAGCGGAATATATCCATAACTTACTAATCCTCGCTTAATATTACCACCTAATGCGTTGATTTGTTCGTCAGTAATTTCAATAGAAACCAAAATATCAGTTAAACCATATTCCTCTGCCCACAAAACAGATGCAGTATTTGTGATATTTAGGAATTCTCCACCATGAACATTAAAACCAAGTTCTTTACAGAAATAAACTGCACCTAAATTATTACACAAAGTATCATTGATGCCCTTTGCCTTAAACTCTTTTAGCTTATCAATAATCTTATCTTCTCTGCCAAAAAGTCCTCTAGGTACAGAAATACCAATTTTATTGCATTTTTTCTTAACTTTTTCTAAATCTTCATCACTGATTGTAATAGGTACAAAGATTAGGTCATAATCATTACAGATTTTATCATCAATTTTTCTTACTTCTGCTCTTTTTTCAGTAATTCTTTGGTCAGCCGGTGTAAAGTCAATTTCAGGCATAGTAAAGTAATAATTATAATCAAAGTCCCTTTTACTATCCATAATACTTAGAACTTCTCTTCTAATTTTGTTTAGGGAAGAGATTGGTACAGTAATGCCCTCATCAATTTCAGTTTCAATATTACTGAAATAATATGGTGTGCCACCTGTCTTAGAAAGCTGAGAAATTGCTTTTTCTTCACTTAAAGCCACTTTTAGAGCCTTTTCACCCTTAACATCATCACAAGTAGCAATAACTACATTTTTACCATCAGTTACTTCAAAGGTAGGATTTTCATTTTCTTTAAGTGTAAACTTTCCTTTTAAAGGTACTCTCTGCATTTCATCTTTATAAGAAGTTCTGATTTCTCTAAACAACTTTTCTGTAGCAGAAACTACATCTTCCTTTTTTCTATAGCCAAACATATCATGACCTAAATGATTTGTATAGTAACCGTCAGTAAAACCTGTACGAGAAAATACATTTTTTAGGTTCTCCATTGTAGCAGTAGAGATAAAGCCTTTTTTTCTCTTTTCATAACAAGCCTTGACTGCTGATGCAACATATTCAGGGCGTTTCATTCTGCCCTCAATTTTAGCAGAAGTTACACCGATACTTTCCATATCATCAAGGTAATAAATAATAGAATTATCCTTTAGACTTAGTGCATGGTCACAACCGTCAACCTTAAAAGGTAATCTACAGGTCTGAGCACAGTAACCTCTGTTACCACTTCTGCCACCAAGCATAGCAGAAAAATAACACTGACCACTGACACACATACATAATGCACCATGAACAAACACTTCAAGTTCAATATCAACATTATCTGCAATATACTTAATTTTTTCTCTGGACATTTCTCTGCTAAGGACAACTCTGGTAAAGCCCATTTCTTTCAGTAATTTTGCACCACTTAAAGTATGGACACTCATTTGAGTTGAACCATGCAAATGCAGATTTGGACAAGCCTTGTGTACCATATTTGCAAAGCCAATATCTTGCACAATAAGTGCATCAATGTTACATTCACAAGCCTTTTTCACACACTCTAAAGCATCTTCCAATTCTCTGTCAAAGATAAGTGTGTTCATAGTAACATAGACTTTAACATTTCTAATATGACAATATGAAGTTGTTTCTTTTAACTCTTCAAAAGAAAAGTTTTTTGCTTCTTTTCTTGCAGAAAAATCTTGTAAACCAAGATAAACTGCATCAGCTCCACTTCTTACGGCAGAAATAACCGAGTCAAAGCTACCTGCAGGAGCTAAAATTTCAATTTTTTTCATATACTTTACTCTTATTTCTTAGTATTGTTAAAAAGACTTTGCTGAACTGCACCACCAAGAATCTTAGGTACAGACTTTTCGATTTTGCCTGTTGCAATAATTTTCTTTTCTGATGGCTTTTCAGTAACAACATCATCAGGGTCAACATTAAGAATCTTATTGATTTTCATTTGCATTTCTTTCTTTTCTCTCTTAAGGCTGTCAATTTCCATATGTAGTCGAGTAATCTCACTGAGATACTGTTTCATCTGGTCCTTATTTTCATCAAGTTTCTTCTTGATTTTGTATTCTTCATCACAGTAATCAAGAGAAGCCAAAAGTGCTGCTGAGTCCTTATCCAGCTTAGGATTTGTGGAAATAATAGAACGAAGTCTGGTATCAAGTCTTTCCACAATATTCTTCATATATTCTTCACTTTCATCAGTGATAATTGTAAATCTTTTTCCCCCTACAAAAACTACCTGTCTTCCCATAATGGACACTACCTTTCTTTTACGCATATTTTCTATAATATCATTATAATCTTTTTTCTTCAAAAGAAAAAGTAATGTATTAATATTGTAATCATTCTATCGGTTTTGTTACTTAATTTTCCCTATTTTAAATAGTATTATGTTGAAATATATAATAAACAAGAGTATAATAATAGTTGGTTTCTGTACAAACAGAAGTAGGAGGGGTATTAATGATAGCACCATATGATTCAAGGAATGAAGCATATCGTTCACCATTCGGTGCAGTAGAAGTAGGTACTGCAATACGAATTACAATTAGAGTTCCACACAACCTTAACTGTTCATTTGCTGAACTTGCAATAAAGTATGATTACGATTACAACTGGCAATACCACAAAATGTTTTGGTACTGTAATCACGAAGACCAATATGACAAGTGGCAATGTGATTTTGTGCCAAAGAGAATAGGTCTTTACTGGCATGGTTTCAAACTTCATACACCTGAGGGCATAAAGTATATTATACCTACCGATGTCGATACAAAGTCTTGTATTTCCGATACACCGGGCAGAGCATGGCAGATTACTTCCTACAAAAAAGGTTTTGATACTCCAAAGTGGCCTATTGGTGGTATTATGTATCAGATTTTTCCTGATAGATTTTTCTTTAGTGGTGAAAAGAAAGATACAGGCAGAAACGATATTACAATTATGGATGATTGGTATGGTCTTCCACAGTGGTGGCCTAATGAAAATGGTGAAATTACAAATACTGACTTTTTCCAAGGTGACTTAAAAGGTATCACAATGAAACTTGATTACCTAAAGAAACTTGGTGTTACTTGTATTTATCTAAACCCAATTTCAAAATCATACAGTAACCACCGTTATGACACAGGTGACTATTCAGAAGTTGACTCAATGCTTGGTACAGAAGAGGACTTTAAAACTCTATGTAAAGAGGCGAAAAAGCTAGGTATTCATATTATTAATGATGGTGTTTACAGCCACACAGGTTGTGACTCAAAATATTTCAACAGATTTGGCAACTATGGTGACGGTGGTGCTTATAGAGATAGAAATTCACCATACTTTAGTTGGTATAAGTTTAACGAATGGCCAAATAACTATAATAGTTGGTGGGGTTTCTACACACTACCGGAAGTTCACGAAGAAGACCCTAACTTTAACGAATATATCAATGGCGAAAACGGTATTGTAAGAAAATGGATGAGAGACGGTAACTCAGGTTGGAGACTTGATGTTGCTGATGAATTACCTGATGTTTTCCTAGAAAATTTAAGAAAAGCAGTTAAAGCAGAAAATCCTGAGGGTATTATTATCGGTGAAGTATGGGAAGATGCATCAAATAAAGAAAGTTACGGTTCAAGAAGAAAGTTTATTCTTGGTGACCAGCTTGACTCAGTAATGAACTATGTTTTCAGAAATGCAATTATTGATTTCTGTAAGGGTGTTGATGCAAAGTATGTTATGAGTAACATTATGAATGTACTTGAAAATTACCCAAGACCTGTAATCAGAGTTCTTATGAATTTACTTTCCACTCACGATACAGAAAGAATCTTAACAGTGATTGCCGGTGAACCACTAAACGGTCGTGACCGTCAGTGGCAAGCTGAAACTAAGCTAACTAAGGAACAAAGAGAAGTTGGCTTACAGTTAGTTAAGATTGCTACCGGTATTCAATATACATTACCTGGTTTTCCTTGTGTTTACTACGGTGATGAGGCCGGTATGGAAGGTTATCGTGACCCATTTAACAGATGTGGTTTCCCATGGGGTAAGGAAGACAAGGACCTTGTAGAATGGTACAAAGACCTAGGTCAAATGAGAGGTTCAATCTCAGCATTTTGTGACGGTGAATTTAGACCTGTTTATGCTGAGGGTAATGTAATTTCTTATCTAAGATATGACAACAAGTCCGGTATTTACTGTGCATTTAACTCCGGTGATGTTGATGTAATTATGGATATTCCTTTCTCAGCATCACAAAGTACACCATATATGGGTACAGAAATTATTAAGAACAGAGTTGTTGTACCGGCTAAGGGCAGTGCATTTATTTCAATGTAAATCAATATAAAATTATATATAATTTTAAAGGCAGAGAAAATAAAATTCTCTGCCTTTTTGTTTTCCACATTATACTCATAAAATGTGGAAATTTTCTTTTTACATAAAAACGAGTTGACTAAAAAGCCACCTCGTTTATTTTAATTATTCTTCTGTATTCTCTGTGTTTTCATTATTTTCTACTGTATCAGTAGTTTCTGAATTTTCAGTTGATTCTTCATTATCAACTTTTTCAGCTTCTTCTTCATTTTCGTGAGGTGTTGTAGCAATAGTAACAACCTTATCATCCTCACCGATTCTCATAAGAGTAACACCCTTACTTGGTCTGTTACAAATTCTTACAGAAGAAGTTTCAATTCTAATAACAATACCTGACTGAGAAATCATAATAATATCATCATCAAGGTTAACAGACTGTAGTACAGCAACCTTACCGTACTTATCTGTGTGGTAGTTGGTTAGACCTTTACCACCTCTTGACTGTACTCTGTAGTCAGTAGCCTTAGAAATTCTACCGTAACCCTTTTCAGAAACAGTTAGAATCATATCATCATCATGGGCAACACACATACCTACAATTTGGTCATCTTCAGCAAGTTTCATAGCCTTAACACCACGAGCCTGACGACCCATTGCACGAATATCGTTTTCGTTAAATCTGATTGCCATACCCTTTTCGGTAGCAACAATAATATTGTCGTTACCCTCAGTCATTCTAACCCAAGCAAGTTCATCACCCTCATTTAGTTCAAGGGCAATCAAACCACCTTTACGGGCAGTATTATAAGCAGAAAGTTCAATTCTCTTGATAATACCTTGCTTTGTAACCATAACAAGATACTTGTCATCTTCCATATTATCAACTTTAATCATAGAAGTAACTTTTTCATCTTGGTCAATAGGGAGTAGGTTGGCAATGTTCATACCCTTACTCTGACGAGAACCCTCAGGAATTTCGTAACACTTAATCTTATAAACCTTACCCTTATCGGTAAAGAACAAGATTAAATCGTGAGAATTTACAACAAACATTTCCTTTGCCACATCTTCTTCTCTGCGTGACATACCGGAAACACCTCTACCACCACGATTTTGAATCTTATAAGTATCGGCAGGAATTCTCTTAATATAACCAAACTGTGTTAAAGTAACAACACAATCTTCAACAGGAATAAGGTCCTCAATATCTACTTCACCTGATACTGCACAGATTTCTGTTCTTCTTTGATCGGCATATTTATTACGAACTGCAATAGTTTCTTCTTCTACAATCTTTAACTGTCTTTCTTTGTGTACAAGAATATCCTCTAAATCATCAATCTTTAGATGTAGTTCGTTTAGTTCATTTTCAATCTTGTTTCTTTCAAGATTTGTTAACTGACCTAAACGCATTGCAACAATAGCCTGAGCCTGTATATCATCAAGACCAAATCTCTCACACAAATTAACCTTAGCAGTAGCTTGGTCCTTAGACTCTCTGATAACCTTGATAACTTCATCAATATTATCTTGAGCAATCTTTAGACCTTCCAGAATATGACATCTTTCTTTAGCTTTCTTTAGGTCAAATTCTGTTCTTCTTACAATAACCTCTACCTGGAAGTCAATGTAATGTTGCAACATTTCCTTTAGTGTAAGAATCTTAGGTTCACCATTAACAATAGCAAGGTTGATTACACCAAAAGTAGTTTGTAGCTGAGTATTCTTAAATAATAAATTAAGTACAACTTGAGGAGAGGCATCTCTCTTAATATCAATTTCAATATGCATACCATTTCTGTCAGAATGGTCTTCAATATTAGAGATACCTTCAATTCTCTTATCTCTAACCATATCGGCAATAGTTTCAATAAGTCTTGCCTTATTAACCTGATATGGAAGTTCACTAACAATAATCTTAAATCTACCGTTTTTTTGTTCTTCAATTTCTGTTTTTGCTCTAAGAACAATCTTGCCTCTACCTGTAGCATAAGCAGCTCTGATGCCACTTCTACCCATAATAATACCACCGGTAGGGAAGTCAGGTCCCGGAAGACATTCCATTAGGTCTGCAACTTCAGCATCAGGATTGTCAATTAATAGGCACATTGCATCTACTACTTCACCTAGATTATGAGGTGGAATGTTAGTAGCCATACCTACGGCAATACCTGATGAACCGTTAACAAGTAGATTAGGAAATTTAGCAGGAAGAACAGTAGGTTCTTCAAGTCTGTCATCATAGTTAGGCATAAAGTCAACAGTATTCTTATCAATATCTGTAAGCATTTCTGTTGAAATTTTGCTCATTCTTGCTTCTGTATATCTGTAAGCAGCAGGAGGGTCACCGTCAACAGAACCAAAGTTACCATGACCGTCAACAAGCATATATCTCATTGAGAAAGTTTGTGCAAGTCTTACAAGTGCATCATAAACAGATGCGTCACCATGTGGGTGATAAGAACCAAGCACTGCACCAACAGTATCGGCACACTTATGGTATGGTTTGTTAGGTTCAAGTCCTTTTTCGTGCATTGTATATAAAATTCTTCTGTGTACAGGCTTTAGGCCATCTCTTACATCAGGAAGTGCACGGGATACAATAACTGACATTGAATAGTCAAGAAATGACTTTCTCATTTCTCTGTCAATATCTACTTCAATGGTTTTTGCTTCCGGCATTGAAATTTCATTATCTTTATTATCAGCCATTTTCTATCCCTCCTTAAATATCTAGATTTTCTACGAAACGAGCATTCTGCTCAATAAAATCTCTTCTTGGTTCAACTTTTTCACCCATTAGCATTGAGAATGTTTCATCAGCCTGTTCGGCATCATGAAGTTCAACTCTAAGCATTGTTCTTGTTTTAGGGTTCATTGTTGTTTCCCATAACTGTTCAGGGTCCATTTCACCAAGACCTTTGTATCGCTGAATTTCAGTTTTACCTTCAATTTCAGCAAGCATTGCATCTCTCTCTTGGTCAGAGAAAGCATATTTATGTTTTTTGCCTTTGGTAATTCTATATAGAGGAGGCTGTGCAATATACACATGACCTTCTTCAATTAGTGGTCGCATAAAACGGAAGAAGAAAGTTAGTAGCAAAGTTCTGATATGAGAACCGTCAACATCGGCATCGGCCATAATAATAACCTTGTCATAACGCAACTTTGAAATATCAAAGTCATCCTTGATACCTGTACCAAGTGCCAAAATAACAGGTGTTAACTTATCATTGCCATAAACCTTGTCTTCTCTAACCTTTTCTACATTTAGCATTTTACCCCAAAGAGGGAGGATAGCCTGAATTTTTCTATCTCTTCCTTCCTTAGCAGAACCACCGGCAGAGTCACCTTCGACGATATATATTTCAGTTTCACTTGAATCTTTACTTTGACAATCGGCAAGTTTACCGGGAAGTCTTGCACCGTCAAGGGCTGACTTTCTTCTTACATTTTCTCTTGCTCTTTGTGCTGCAATTCTTGCAGTAAAGGACATCATAGCCTTATCAAAAATAATCTTACCGATGGCAGGATTTTCTTCAAGATACTGAGAAAGTTTATCTTTGATTAATTTATAAACCATTGAACGAACTTCAGTATTACCAAGTTTTGCCTTAGTCTGTCCTTCAAATTCAGCTTCTGTCAACTTAACAGAAATAATTGCAAACAGACCTTCTTCATAGTCACTGTACTTTAGGTCACTGTCTTTTTCTTTTAGCTTATTAAATCTTCTGCCGTAGTCATTCATAACCTTAGTCAATGATCTACGGAAACCTTCTTCATGAGTACCACCGTCAATAGTGTGAATATTATTTGCAAAAGAACGAACATCAGAAGTGATTGCATCAGTATATTGCATAGCAATTTCTACTGACATTGTCTGGTCCTCATTTTCTGCTTCAAAATAAATAACCTCATCATGTAGAGGATTGATTTCTTTAGTCTTGCTCTTCTTTTCACGAATAAAGTTTACGAATGACTTTACGCCACCTTCATAACAATATTCATTTGAGATAATATTTTCAGGATCTCTTTCATCTCTTAATTCAATTCTAACACCTGCATTTAGAAATGCCTGTTCACGAAGTCTTTTTTCAAGAATTTCATATTTATAAACTGTAGTATCGGTAAACATAACAGGGTCAGGCTTAAAGATAACTTCAGTACCCTTTTCTGTTCCATGACCTATAACCTCAAGGTCATTCATTATTTTACCACGCTCATAACGCTGAAAATAAATATCTTTACCGTCACAAACTTTAACTTCCAAATATTCAGAAAGTGCGTTTACAACAGATGCACCAACACCGTGAAGACCACCGGAAACCTTGTAGCCACCACCACCAAATTTACCACCGGCATGAAGAACAGTAAATACAACGGTAACAGCAGGTAAACCCATCTTCTGATTGATGCCAACAGGAATACCACGACCATTATCCTTAACTTTGATAATGTTACCGGGTAAAATTGATACTTCAATCTTTGTACAGTAACCTGCCAAAGCTTCATCTATTGAATTATCTACAATTTCATAAACAAGATGATGAAGACCTTGTTCACCGGTTGAGCCTATGTACATACCAGGTCTTTTACGAACAGCTTCCAGTCCTTCAAGTACCTGTATTTCGTCAGCACCATATTCATTTTCTACTTTTGCTAATTCATTTATATTATCCAAGATAATTCCTCCAAAAAGACCACAAATTACTTTTTATAATCTTCTTTCTTATATTTAACGAAAAATGACCTCATTAAAAGTGCAATAACTATTATTATTATTGTCACAATAAACATAGGAATAACACTTCTTACACCGATTACGGACATCATAAAAATATTTACCAAAATAGCCAGTAGAACTGCCATTGTCATAAGCAACACCAATCCACCGTTTTTCTTTACTACAAAAACTTTTTTGCAGTTATGACACTTTACTTTTTCGTTATTGTATTGTTTTTTTATTTCATTACTAGTATATATTGCCTTGCAATATGGACAGGTAGGTTTTTTAAACATAACTTTGCCTTACTTTCTATCATTTAAGTTAAAAGCCGCAGTTTTGTCTTTGAATAAATTTCTAGATATTGTATCTGATTCTACCTTATGTTCATCATCTTCAATGAAAGCTTTAGTTCTTGCTTGTTCTTCCTCAGTAATGATTTTTCTTTTTGCCTTAATTTGATTAAACACATCTGTATTGATTACAGGACCACTCTGTTCAAATTCACTGTCTGTAATAGGTGGCAAAATCTCAGGCTTGATAAATTTCTGTTGTTGACTGACAAATTCTCTATACTTTTTCAGTGGTCTCAGTCTTACAAAGAATGGCACAAAAATATAGAAAATAAGGAAAGGTATCATTACAAGAAAAAACATAAATGGACTTTTTGTTGCAGTTTTCATAATAACAATAGTCATTATAATTGCAGCTACCATAAAGGCTAGGGTAAAAGCAAGCCATATCTTCTTGTTAATATAAATATTGCTTTCTTTCTTGCATCTACTGCACTTGTATTCACCTTTTGATTTGTTCATAAAAGCTGAAGAATAGGACATTCTTCTTCCACAATAAGGACACTTTGCTAATTTCATAACAATACTTCCTTTCAAAAATTATTCTTTCTCTTCATTAGAGTTTGGCTACTAATCTGGCTAACATAAACTTTTATCTCATTATTTTCATTACACACAACAAAACTCTTTGGTAATTCCATAGAAACATTGATTACTCTTTTATTTTTTGTTGCATTGGATAAATAATCTTTGGTCCACTTTGAAATAGTAGATGTATCCATATCAAAAATCCCAATTATACTGTCTGTTCTAACAACTGTATTTTCACCTAAATGCAGATACATAACTATTCCTCTGTAATTTTTCCTTGATTTACAACGAAGAGCTTACCGTCTTGAAGTTGTTTTTTGTCGTTATGTTCACAACAAGTTATAAAAACTTGATAGCCATCTATTTTATTAAGCAAATAATCTTGTCTTTTTGAGTCAAGTTCTGACAAAACATCATCAAGTAGCAGTACAGGTTTTTCCTCCAAAATTTCACTTAAAACTGTAGCCTCGGAAAGTTTTAAGGAAAGTACTGCACTTCTCTGTTGACCTTGACTGCCAAAATTCTTTGCTTTCATTCCATTAATTAAAATATTTATATCATCTCTGTGAGGACCAACTGTTGTGTAGCCGTTATAGAGATCATCCTTTAGTTTATTATTAAGTTCGGATAGGAACTTTTCTTTAATTTCTTCCAGGTTATCCACATTTATTTCTTTAATTGTGGAAACATACTCAATATCAAGAGTTTCTCTGTCATTAGAAATACCTGAATGAAAAAATTTTGCATTTTCTTTTAGCTTCTCTGCATACTTGATTCTTTCTGCAATTATATATGCACCGAAAGATGCAAGGTTTTCATTCCAAATTTCTAAAGTAACCTGTAGTTCAGGATGTTTGTTTATATCTTTTAGTAGGGCATTTCTTTGGTTTAAGATTTGATTGTACTTAGAAAAATATTTTGCATACTTAAGTTTTTGCTGACACAAAGCACCATCAAGAAACTTTCTTCTTATTCCCGGACCTGCCTTTACAAGTGATAAATGTTCAGGGGAGAACACCACACAAGAAAATTTTTCTATTAATGATGCACCGCTTTTTTTCTTTACACCGTTAATAAAAACTTCCTTTTTGTTACCTGTATAGCGAATTTCTGCATTTTGTTCTCTGTCTTGACTTGTAAATTCAAGTTTTATTTTTGCAAATTTTTCATTGAAATTTATCAGTTCCTTCTCGGCAGAACCTCTAAATGAGTGTCCACCACAGAAAAGCCAGATACATTCAAGTAAATTTGTTTTACCTTGAGCATTTTCTCCAAAGATAACATTGGTATTTTTGTCAGTAAAAATCTTATTTTTTTCTAGGTTTCTAAAGTTTTCAAATTCTAAAGAATTTACTCTCAAGACTGTCTTACCTCTAAAGTGTCATCATCAAGAGTAACTATGTCACCGTTACGAATTTTTTTGCCTCTCATTGTGCAAATTTCTCCATTAACTGTAACATAACCGTCTTGAATTAAGATTTTTGCTTGTCCACCGGTTTCAACCAGTCCTGCAAACTTTAACAAATCCTGAAGTTTAATAAATTCTGTATCTATAAAAATTATTTGTTTTTCCATTATGATATTCTCATTGGTACGACTAGATATAGGAAGTCGTCACTTTTAACCGGTTTAATAATCATAGGTGAAAGTCCACCATTTAAGATTAGTCTGATTTCGTCTGTTTCACAATTCTTAATTGCATCTAGTAAATATCTGTTGTTAAAGCCGATTTCAACATCATCACCTGAAATAGTAGTTCTGATACTGTCGTTAGCCTTACCCATAGATGTTTTACAAGTTAATTTAATTTCATCACTGCTAAATTCACATTTAACAGGTGAAGGAATCTTTTCACTGGCAAGAAGACTCATTCTTTCAACTGCTGAGCTGATTTCTCTGGTATTTACAACTGCTTCGGTTGCAGTACCTTTTGGAATAGTTGAATTATAGTCAATAAACTGACCTTCAATTAATCTGGAGATTACATAGAATGAACCGACTTTAAACAAAGTGTGTCTTTGACCGATTACAATTTCTACATTTTCTTCTTCATCAGTAATAAGTTTTAGTACTTCACTTTGAGTTTTCTTAGGAATTACAAAGCTGTTTTCTGAGTCACTGTCAATTTGTTCCTTGCGAATAGCCATTCTGTAACCATCAATTGCAACAATAGTCATAATTTTGTCTTTGATTTCAAACAAAGAACCTGTATAAATTGGTTTTGATGTGTTATCAGAAACTGCATATATAGTTTGGCGAATCATATCCTTTAGGATACCACCGTTAATAACAATCTTATCTGTTTCTTCAAATTTAGGTAAATCAGGATATTCGGCAGCTGACAAACCAACAATTTGGTAAGATGCATTACCACTTGTAATATAAGTAACCATTCTTTCATCAGTTTCAATAGTTACAACTTCTTCAGGTAACTTTCTGATAATGTCACCGAATAGCTTAGCAGAAACTACAATTTCACCTTCAGTATCAATCTGAACTTCAAGGTCAGTTGTAATTCCGATTTCAAGATCGTAACCTGACAAATTTAGGTTACTGTCATATGCTTTTATTAATATACCTTCTAGGGAAGGTGTAGATGCTTTAGTTGCTACTGCTCTTTGAACACAAGTAACAGCATTGCTTAAATCTGTTCTTGAACAAGTAAATTTCATTTTCGTACCTTTCTTCCGTTTTTGCAGATTTTCCGTTTTAAATGAATTGATATGTAAATTAAAATAGTAGTAGTATTAGAGTGTGTGAATTTGTAGAAAAACTCACAGTAGATTAGTTATCATCACATTTTTAACTCCTCACAGAAAATGTTGATAATTTTTCGGAATGTTGATAACTTTGTAGAATTCTAAAGTTTTCAACATTATGTGAATCTATGTGATGTTAATGTGTAAGGAAATGTGGAAAACTTATCTGTCTCTAATGTTCTTAATTATGTCCTCAACAGACTCTTTTATATCATTATTTGTCTTCATATCTTTCTCAATATGTTCTGTTGCATACAGTACAGATGAGTAGTGCATACCACCAAATTCTTTACCAACTTCTACAGCAGTTAAGTTAGTGATATTTCTTGCTATGTAGATTGCAATATGTCTTGCTTGGCTTAAATCAGCTCTACGGCTCTTTGACTTTTTGATATCATCTGGACTAAATCCATAGTTTCTGGCTACTTCTTCAATAATCTTTTCTACTGTCAGTTCAGGTGGTGTATCATCATTAAGAATATCGCTGATTCCTTCTTTTACTACTGATAAAGATGGTTCTTCACCTGAAAGAAGAATTTTAGCCTTTAGCTTCTTTACAACACCCTCAAGCTGACGGATATTTGTTTTTAGGTTTTTAGCAATATACTCACAAACATCATCACTTAGGTTAATACCAAGAATTTCAGACTTTCTCTTTACAATGGCAATTCTTGTTTCAATATCAGGTGGCTGAATATCAGCAAGTAGACCTGACTCAAAACGGGAACGAAGTCTCTCTTCCAAAGTCTTAATTTCCCTTGGAGGTCTATCTGATGTAAGAACAATCTGTTTATTAGCTTCATAAAGAGCATTAAATGTATGGAAAAATTCTTCCTGAGTCTGTTCCTTACCACCGATAAACTGAATATCGTCCACCAAAAGAACATCAGCGTTTCTGTATTTGTTTCTAAGTCCTGAAGTTGAACCTTTTCTGATAGCCTCAACAAGTTCGTTAGTAAAATCATCACCTTTAACATATACTATATTAGTTTCAGGATGATTTTTCTTTATTTCATTACTAATGGCACAAAGCAAGTGAGTTTTTCCAAGACCACTGTGACCATAAAGAAAAAGAGGATTATAAGCACCGGCTGGGTTTTGAGCAACTGCAATTGAAGCAGCATGAGCAAATTTATTGGATGAACCTACAATGAAAGTATCAAATGTAAAGTCGTATCCTGTTTCAGCTGTTGACTTCTGTTCTTTTTCTTGAATGTTATTTACCTCTTGTGGAACTTGAAAAACAATTTGAAAATGAGTTCCAAAAACACTATCAAATGCATCATTTAAAAGTGGAATATAACATTTCTGGAGTGTTTGTCTGTGAAAATCATTTGGAACTAAAAGAGTAACTTCTCCCTTATCAAAGTCAAGACCTACCGGTTCAATCTTTTTAATCCAAACATCATATGCAAAAGTAGTTGTGTTGTTTTTACAATATTCACATATAATATTCCACGCCTCATTAAACGAATCCATTTTTTCACTTCCTTAGTTGTACTATAGTATCAATTATTTGTATCAAATAAAAAAGGGCAAAATCCCACCCATACAAATTCACTATGTATTATAACAAAAATCAAAAAAATTTGCAACAAATAATTTCTGTATTATGTATGTATATATTACTATTATAAAATATATACCGGATTATTTATTTTTTAGGTCATATAGGTAGTATTTAAAATCCGGGTTAATACTATATGTGGTGGGTTTCACACTTATTTTTGAGTTTAAATAAAATTTTAATGAAAAAAAAGAAAATTTTTGTTGACTGTTATTGCAAAATAATATATAATTCTATATTGCAAGGTAATGTATTTAAATCCGAAAGGAGGGTTTCCTAATGTTGAGAACATATCAGCCTAAGAAGCTTCATAGAAAGAAAGAACATGGCTTTAGAAAAAGAATGGCAACTAAGAATGGCCGTAAAGTTTTAGCAAGAAGAAGAGCTAAAGGTAGAAAGCAGTTGTCTTACTAAAATAAGGGCCACTTTATTACAAAGTGGTCTTTCTTTTATTTTATCAAAAGGGGAACACTATGGGAAAAAATGTTACTTTAAAAGAGAACAGGGATTTTCTCAGACTTTATCGTAAGGGTAAATGTTATGTTAGTTCTTCCCTTGTAACCTATGTTCTGAAAAACAGAAGTAATGAAAAAAGGTACGGAATAACAACCAGTAAGAAAATTGGTAAGGCTGTGCAGAGAAACAGAGCAAGACGAGTTATCAGAGCTTCTCTTTATGATCTGTACAGTGATATTATTCCGGGTTATGACATTGTCTTTGTAGCTAGGGGTAAGACTCCTTATGTAAAAAGTGATGTTGTAAAGAAAGAAATGACTGATCATCTGAAAAAAGCGAAGGTTTTGAGGACTGCGTAAATAATGAAAAAGATTTTTATAGCAGTTATTAAGTTTTATAAAAAATGCATTTCTCCATTAACCAGTTCAAAGTGTAAGTACTATCCCACTTGTTCTTCATATGGATTAGAGGCTATCTCTGTACATGGTGCATTTAAAGGTGGTTTAATGACAATCTGGAGAATTTTAAGATGTAATCCTTTCTCCAAAGGGGGATATGACCCTGTACCACCAAAGAAAGAGAAAATAAAGAGGAGAAATCCAAAATGATGGCAATATTTAACTTCTTCGGAAGTATATTCGGTTATGTTTTGTGGCCTATCTTCTATGTCGTACAAAACTACGGCATAGCAATTATCATTTTCGCAATTTTAGCTAAAATTGTTCTTTTTCCATTTTCAATCAAGCAACAGAAGGCTATGGCCAACAATGCTAGACTTCAGAAAAAGCAAAAAGAAATTCAAGAAAAATATAAAAATAATAAAGTGAAAGCAAATGAGGAGATGCAAAAGCTTTATCAGAAAGAGGGAGTTAACCCTTCTTCAGGTTGCTTAACCAGTATCGTACCTATGCTTGTTATGCTAGGTATCTTTTACAGTATTTCTTCTCCTCTTACAAATACATTGCATCTAAATACAGATCTTGTAAATTCTACAGTTACATATGCACAGCATATCCCCGGTATGCCTCTACATAGTGGTGTAAATACATATTATCAGCAGATTGAAGTTCTAAATAACTTTGGTGCTGTAATTAATACAGATTTTGTTCATAACTGTTTTACACAAGCAGAAATAAGTCATATTGAAATGTTAGCTAATGGTTTTGACCTATTCCCGGGTAGTGGAATTAGTATGCTACAAGTACCATCAACATATGGTTTCTTCGGTTCATTCTATACAATTATTCCTGTTTTGTGTTTTGTTTCATCAGTTGTAACTCAAATTCTAACAATGAAGCTAAACGGTACACAGATGCAGGGTTGTATGATGGCAATGATGTTAGCAATGCCACTATTCTCAGCTTATATCGCTTATTCTGTACCTGCAGCCGTAGGTTTCTACTGGATTTGTTCTACTCTACTAGGTTTAGTACAGTCTATTGTTATGCACAAGTTCTACAACCCGGTTACAATGATTGCAAATCAAGAAGCAAGACATGTTGCTTTGCTTGAACAGAATGAAAGAAAATTGTAATTATTTCAGAAGGTGAAAAAGTGATTAAGGAAGCTATTGGTGTTGGCGAATCCATTGAAATCGCCCTTCAAAATGCCTACAATGAACTTGGCATTGACTCCACAACTGAGGGTGTGGAATTTGAAGTTGTACAGCAACCTGAAAAGAAAAAGCTAGGTCTTTTTGGTGGTAAGGATGCTAAAGTTAAGGTAACATTTAAAGAAAAAGAGTCACCTGCAAAGGTAGCTACAGATTATCTAAGAAATATTTTAAATGCACTTGGTTTAACTGAAATTGAAATGACAGTTACTGAAGATGAAAACGGTGCTGAAATTAACCTTGAAGGTGAAGGTATCGGTTATGTAATCGGCAGAAGAGGTGACACTCTAAATGCTCTACAGTACCTAACCGGTTTAGTTGCAAATCATGTAGAGAATAACTATTACAGAATTTCAATTAACACAGGTAACTATAGAGAAAAGAGAGAAAAAACTCTTGAAATTCTAGGTAGAAAACTTGCTTTTAAGGCATCAAAAACAGGTGCAAAAACAGCCCTTGAACCAATGAATCCATATGAAAGAAGAATCATTCATACTGCAGTTCAAAAGGTTAGAGGTGCTACATCTTGGAGTGAAGGTGAGAATATGAACCGTCATGTTGTTATCGGTCCTGACCCTGATGCTCGTCCAAGATATGACAGAAGAAATAACAATAATAATAGAGGCAGACGTGGTGGTTATAACAGAAGTGGTGAAAGCACAACAAGCACACCAACCAGAGAGCCAATCAACGAAGGTAGCCTTTACGGAAAATTATAATTGATTACTAATGATAGAGGCGATTTTTATCGTCTCTATTTTTTATATAAGGTTGTGGTTTTATGAGTACTATTGCAGCAATTTCTACTGCCCAAGGACAAGGTGGAATTGGTGTAATCAGAGTAAGTGGTGAACAGGCATTTACTATTGTAGATAAAATTTTTAAGTCAGTCAGTGGCAAAAAAATTATGGACATTAAGGGCTACACTGCTCTTTTTGGACATATATATAATAATGAAGAAGTCCTTGATGAGGCAGTTGTATTAAAGTATGTTGCACCAAAAAGCTTTACCGGTGAAAATGTAGTTGAAATTTCTTGCCATGGTGGTATGTATATTACTAAAGAAGTTCTAAATGCAGTTATTATGGCAGGTGCATCTTTAGCTGAACCGGGAGAATTTACAAAGAGAGCATACCTTAACGGTAAGATGGACTTAACAGAAGCTGAGTCAGTTATGGATATTATATCTGCTAAGTCAAAAAGTGCAGCAAGGGCTGCCTTGTTTGTTAAGGATGGTGCTTTGTTTAAGAAAAGTCAACAGGTAAAGCAGTTGCTACTGGATAAAGCAGCACATTTATCAGCATGGGCTGACTATCCGGAGGAGGATATTCCAGAGGTAACAGAGGACTCTATTATGGAGGCAATAGAAGAAAGCATATCTATTCTTGAAAAATTACTTTCAACCTACGATATGGGACAAGTAGTAAAAGAGGGAATAGACACAGTTATTGCCGGTAGACCTAATGCCGGAAAATCAACCTTGATGAATTTACTTGTAGGTAGAGAAAAGTCAATTGTAACCAACATTGCCGGTACAACAAGGGATGTAGTTGAGGATACAGTTTTAGTTGGTAATGTAATGCTAAAACTTTCTGATACTGCCGGTATTCGTGATACTGACAATGAAATTGAAAAGATAGGTGTACAAAAAACCTTTGATAAAATCAACGGTGCAGGTCTTGTTATTGCACTGTTTGATAATAATGAAGTACTTAATAGCGAAGATATTGACCTTATTAATAAAATCAAGGATATGCCTTGTATTGCTGTAATCAACAAAATTGATTTGGAAGATAAGGTTGACAAAAAGTATATTACAAATAATATAGAAAATGTAGTTTATATATCAGCTAAACAACAAGACAATATTGATGAACTGAAGAATATGATTGAAAAAATAGCCGGTACTGAGGGTTTTGACCCTAGTGCTGGTATTATTGCCAATGAAAGACAAAGAAATGCAATTAGAAATGCAGTAAACAGTCTTTATGAAGCAAAAGAAAGTTTAGCAATGGGTATGACTATGGATGCTATTACTGTTTCTTTACAAGAAACTATTGATTATTTATTAGAATTAACCGGAGAAAAGGCAGGAGAAGAAATTGTGGATTCAGTATTCCATAATTTCTGTGTAGGTAAGTAATATGGGATATAATGCAGGTAATTTTGATGTAGCAGTTATTGGTGCAGGTCATGCCGGAATTGAGGCAGCACTTGCATCTGCTAGACTAGGATGTAAAACAATAATTTTCACAATTAACAATGATGCAGTTGGTAACTGCCCTTGTAATCCATCAATCGGTGGTACTGCAAAGGGACATTTAGTAAGAGAAATTGATGCCCTTGGTGGTGAAATGGGTAAGACTGCTGATGAGTGCTTCTTACAGATGAGAATGTTAAACAGAGGTAAAGGTCCGGCAGTACATTCTCTAAGAGCTCAAATTGACAGAAGAAAATATGCCGATACTATGAAGCATAAAATTGAACTTCAAAAAAACCTTATTCTTCGTCAAGCTGAAATCACTGAACTTGGCAGAGATGATAATGGCACTTGGAAACTAACAACCAGAATGGATGCAATTTTTACTGCAAAAGCAGTAGTTATTGCTACAGGTACTTATTTAGGTGGTAGAATTTTTGTAGGTGAAACTTCTTATGAAAGTGGACCTGACGGAATTTTTCCGGCAAAATTCTTAGGTGCAAGTCTAAAAAATCTTGGTTTAAAGTTAAGAAGATTTAAGACGGGTACACCGGCAAGAGTACTTAAAAGTTCTATTGATTTTTCTGACCTTGAAGTACAAGAGGGTGATGTACCACCTGTACCGTTTAGTTATGATACGGAAAGTCTAGGTGATAATAAGGTAGTATGCCATATTTCTTGGACTAATGAAAAGACTAAAGAAATTATTTTAAATAATATTCAGAGAAGTCCGTTATATGCCGGTAAAATTGAGGGTGTAGGCCCTAGATATTGCCCAAGTATTGAAGATAAGATTGTTAGGTTTAGTAATAAGCAAAGACATCAGCTTTTTATTGAGCCTTGTGGCCTTGAGACTGAAGAAATGTACTTGCAAGGTATGAGTTCATCATTGCCGGAAGAAGTACAGACAGAATTCTACCATAGTATTAAAGGCCTTGAAAATGCAGTTATTATGCGTCCGGCTTATGCTATTGAATATGATTGTATTGACCCAACTCAGATGGATAATACACTTGAGTTCAGAGATTTTTCAGGACTATATGGTGCAGGTCAATTTAACGGTAGTAGTGGTTATGAAGAGGCTGCTGCTCAAGGCTTAATTGCCGGTATTAATGCTGCACTAAAGGTACAGGAAAGAGAACCATTTATTCTTGATAGAGCATCATCATATATTGGTACTTTGGTTGATGATTTAGTTACTAAAGGTTGTAACGAACCATATAGAATGATGACTTCCAGAAGTGAATATAGACTTATACTTCGTCAAGATAATGCCGATGTAAGACTTACACCACTTGGTAGAGAAATCGGTCTTATTACTGATGAAAGATGGAATAAGTATCTGCATAAGCAAGAACTTAAAAAAGAAGAGTACAAGCGTATTAAAAATACTGTTCTCTCCCCAACTGATGAGTTAAACAACATACTTGTTTCACGTGAAACATCTGAAGTAACTACAGGTGTTAGAATGATTGACCTACTAAAAAGACCTCAGCTAAATTATGATTGTTTAACTGAAGTTGATAAGGATAGACCTGATATTGACCATAATATTTTTGAACAAGTTGAAATTGAGATAAAATATGAGGGTTACATTAAGAAACAACTTGAACAAGTTGAAAAAATGCGTAAGTTAGAGAAAAAACTACTACCAAAGGATGTTGATTATAAAACAGTTACAGGTTTAAGACTAGAGGCACAAGAAAAGCTAAACAATGTTAAACCTGATAATATTGGTCAAGCATCAAGAATCAGTGGTGTTTCACCGGCAGATATTAGTGTACTACTTATTTGGTTAGCTCAAAGAGGTTAATATGGATAGAGAAATTATAAATCTTGATGATATACAAGAAAAGGTTACTCACGAAAGATACAACAGACCTACACCAAATGGTGGGGACTATTCTGAAATATTCTATATGGATGACAACGGTAACTATGTAGATAAAAAGGTAGCTACCAAAGCTGTTATTTATGAATGTAAAAATGATGGTACAGCTATTAACAGAACTTTTATGGAGAAAAGAAAATGATAGAAACTCTGGTAAATGCTCTTGCAAAAGAAAATGTTACATTAAATGACACTCAAATAAGGCAATTTGAAAAGTATTATCAGTTGCTTATAGAGTGGAATGAAAAAATGAACCTTACTGCAATAACTGAACCAACAGAAGTAGCAATTAAGCACTTTTATGATAGTATCACTTTTCTTTTCCATACAGATATAAAAGAATGTGGAAAAGTAATTGATGTTGGTACAGGTGCAGGTTTTCCCGGTATACCTCTAAAAATTATGAGACCTGACATTCAATTAACCTTGCTAGACAGCCTTAATAAAAGACTTATATTTTTGCAAGAAGTTTGTGATAATATAGGTATTGATACTGAGATTATTCATAAAAGAGCAGAAGAAGGTGGCAGAGATAAGAATTTAAGAGAAAGATTCGATATTGCCACTTCTCGTGCAGTTGCAAATATGAATACACTTTCAGAATATCTAATGCCATTCGTAAAAGTAAAAGGAAAAATGGTTGCTATGAAAGGCAAAAACGGTGCTGAGGAACTTGCAAATGCAAAAGGTGCAATTAAAACTCTTAACGGTGAAATTGTAAAGTGTGATGAATTCTTATTACCAAACGGTGATGAAAGAACTATCATTGTGGTAAATAAAAAGTCACATACACCAATGCAGTATCCAAGACAAGGTGGCAAAATAAAGAACAATCCACTTAAATAAAGTTATTAACATTCTTATTAACTAATGTTAGTAAGAATGTTTTTTAATTATCCGACAAATTAATATATATAGTTACAAAACAAAATTTTTTATTCGGTGCTAAAACGACAAGGTTTTTATATAGAATGGTGTATTATATAGTCACAGGGAAAACAAAGGAATGATTAAGAAATGAAATTGCTGACAAAATACAATAAGAAAGTTATTGAAATACCGGCAAGAAAAATCAGACCTAATAAAACTCAGCCTAGACAAGACTTTTATGAAGAGGACTTGCGTTCACTTTCTCAGTCAATCTCTAACAATGGTTTATTGCAACCACTAACAGTTCGTAAACTTAAAAATGATGAGTATGAACTGATAGCAGGGGAGAGAAGACTAAGGGCAAGTGTAATGGCAGGGTTTACAAAGATTCCTTGTATAGTAATGAAGTGTTCCGATAAAGATTCAGCTATATTTGCTTTGATTGAAAATCTCCAAAGAAAAGATTTAGGAATGTTTGAAGAAGCTCGTGGTATTAACCGTTTGATTAGAAAATATGGCATAACTCAGGAACAAGCTGCAATACAACTTGGCAAAAAGCAATCTACTGTTGCCAATAAGCTAAGGTTACTTAGACTTTCATATGATGAACAGGACTGGATAGTACAAGCCGGTTTGACTGAAAGACACGCAAGAGCTTTGCTTAAAATTCAGAATGAGGACAATAGAAAGGAAGTACTGTCACATATTATTGCAGAAAACCTAAATGTAAAAGAAACAGAAAAGTACATTTCTTCATTACTTGATAATAAAAAGGTACAACCTTTACATAATAATAATAATAATGATAAAAAGATTGTGGTTAAGGATGTACGAATATTTGTCAATACCATAAGTCGAGCAGTAGATACTATGCGTATGTCGGGAATTGACGCAGTTAGTAACAAGGAAGAAACTGAGGACTATATAGAATATACAGTAAAAATTCCCAAAGAAACTGCACTAGAGAAATCTAGATGCCTAAAAATGCTTTCCTCTTAGGATGGAGAAATTTATTTCTTTATCCGATCCACTCATACCCATTTCCTTATCTGAACCCCTTGCCAAAGGTCACACAGTAATGTGTGGCCTTTTGGCGTTATGTTTCACGTGAAACAATAATAGTGTGAAACAGAGAAAAATCTGAAAATATATAATAGAAATCACTGTAAATACTTTAATTTTTACTATAGGTATGGTATAATTTAAGGGTACGAAAGAATATTATGAATTTTTAAGGTGAAAAAATGACAAAAGTAATTGCAGTTGCAAACCAAAAGGGTGGTGTAGGCAAGACTACCACTGCAGTAAATTTAGCTGCATCCCTTGGTTTATATAATAAAAAAGTATTACTAATTGATGTTGACCCTCAAGGAAATTCAACAAGTGGACTGGGTATTGACAGAAGAAATGTTAAGAACAGTACATATACAATTTTAACAGAAAGAATACCGGCAGAAGAATGTATAGTTGAAACAGAGTTTCAAGGTCTTTCACTTTTGCCAAGTGATATTAACCTTGCCGGTGCTGAGCTAGAAATTGCCGATTATCCACACAGAGAGTCAATTCTAAAGAATTCTGTAGTGCCTATTAAACAGGAATTTGACTATATTATAATTGACTGCCCACCATCTCTTGGTGTTATCACAACTAACGCTCTAACTATGGCAGACACAATTTTAGTGCCAATTCAATGCGAATATTATGCACTGGAAGGTTTAAGTCAGCTAATGGCTACAGTTAGAAGAGTAAAAAGAATGTACAACCCACACCTTGATATTGAGGGTGTGTTGCTTACAATGTATGACGGAAGACTTAATTTGACACAACAAGTAGTAGCTGAGGTAAAGAAGTTCTTTCCTAAGAAAGTATTTGCCACAGTTATTCCCAGAGGTGTTAGATTATCAGAAGCACCTTCCTTTGGTATGCCTTGTTATTATTTTGATAAGAAATGTAAAGGTACTGAGGCTTACCTTTCTCTTGCAACAGAAATTATAAAGAAGGAGAAAAGTAATGGCTAAAAAAAGTGGACTAGGCAAGGGTTTGTCGGCAATTTTTATGGAAAACGAAAGTGAAGACCAGAACAACACCGTAACACTTAATATTTCTGAGATTGAGCCTAACAAAGACCAACCAAGAATGGACTTTGATGATGAATCTTTAGCTGAACTTGCTGAGAGCATCAGTAAGCATGGTATCTTACAACCACTACTAGTAAGACCACTACTTTATGGTGGTTATCAGATTGTAGCCGGTGAAAGAAGATACAGAGCATCACGAATGGCCGGTTTAACAGAAGTACCGGTTGTTATTAGAGAACTTGACGACAAAGAAACAATGGAAATTGCCCTTATTGAGAACCTACAGAGAGAAAACCTAACTCCTGTAGAAGAAGCTAAGGGTTACAAAACATTGATGGATACTTATGGCTTTACACAAGAACAAGTTTCTGAGTCTGTAGGGAAGAGTCGATCGGCAGTTGCTAACTCGTTACGACTACTTAACCTGCCGGAAGAAGTACTTATCTTACTTGCTGACGGTAGAATTTCCAGTGGTCATGCAAGAGCATTACTATCACTAGAAAATGTAGCTGATATGATTACTATTTCCCAAGAAATACTTGATAAGGACTTATCAGTTAGACAAACAGAAAAGATTACTCAGAATCTAAAGAAAGAAAAGAAAGAACCACCAAAGAAAGAAGAAAAGCCAAACTTCTTTAAAGAAGTAGAACTTGCACTAAATGAAAACTTAGGCAGAAAAGTTTCTGTTTCTAAAAAGAGTAAAGGCAAGGGTGGTACTATTACACTTGAATTTTACAGTCAAGATGACTTGATTGAAATTGCAAATAAATTAGAGGTTAAGGAATAAGGAGAACAAAAATGATTGATATTAAATTTCTAAGAGAAAACCCAGATGTTGTAAAACAGAATATTAAGAATAAGTTTCAGGACAGCAAACTTCCACTTGTTGACGAAGTAATTGAATTTGACAAGAAGTCAAGAGCAGTTAAGCAAGAGGCTGACCAGCTAAGAGCTAACAGAAACAAGTTTAGTAAGCAGATTGGTGCTTTATATGGTCAGGGCAAGAAAGAAGAAGCTGAAGAAATGAAGAAGCTTGTTACTGAACAGGGTGACAGACTAGCTGAACTTGAAAAGCAAGAAGCTGAACTACAGGAAGAAGTAACAAGCAGAATGATGGTTATTCCTAACATTATTGATAAGTCAGTTCCTATCGGTAAAGATGATAGCGAAAATGTAGAAGTTCAGCGTTATGGCGAACCTAAGGTTCCTGATTTTGAAGTACCATATCACACAGATATTATGGAAAGATTTGATGGTATTGACCTAGATTCTGCTCGTAGAGTTGCAGGTAACGGTTTCTACTATTTAATGGGTGATATTGCAAGACTTCATAGTGCAGTTATCTCTTATGCAAGAGATTTTATGATTGATAGAGGTTTTACTTACTGCGTACCACCATTTATGATTCGTTCAGATGTTGTTACAGGTGTTATGAGTTTTGCTGAAATGGATGCTATGATGTACAAAATCGAAGGTGAAGACCTATATCTAATCGGTACATCAGAACATTCAATGATTGGTAAGTTCAAAGACCAAATGCTAAAGGAAGAAGACCTACCTTATACACTAACTTCATACTCACCATGTTTCCGTAAAGAAAAGGGTGCTCACGGTATTGAAGAAAGAGGTGTATATCGTATTCACCAGTTTGAAAAGCAGGAAATGATTGTTGTATGTAAACCTGAAGATAGTATGGAGTGGTACGACAAGCTATGGCAGAATACTGTTGATTTATTCCGTTCAATGGATATTCCTGTTAGAACACTTGAATGTTGTTCAGGTGACTTAGCAGACCTAAAGGTTAAGTCTGTTGATGTTGAAGCATGGTCACCAAGACAGAAGAAGTACTTTGAAGTTGGTTCTTGCTCAACTTTAGGTGATGCTCAGGCTAGAAGACTAAAGATTAGAGTATCAGGTAAAGACGGCAAGTACTTTGCACATACACTAAACAACACAGTGGTTGCACCTCCAAGAATGTTAATTGCATTCCTAGAAAACAACCTAAATGAAGATGGTTCTGTAAATATTCCTGAAGCACTTCGTCCATATATGGGTGGTATGGATAAAATAGTACCAAAGAAATAATGATAACAAAAATGCCTATCCTTTCGGATAGGCATTATTAATAACTATAAATAGTTTTCCTTATTAAATTCTCAAAATGATGAAAACTTTAGCTATTTGAAAGTATCTTTTTAACCTGAGTTTTCTTAGTATAGTTGTTGGAAAGCTTGTAGAACCTTCTTCTTTGCTTTTCCATTTTGTTGATAGCTTTTCTAACTTTTCGATTTTTACAGAATTCATATTCATCACGAATAAGTCTTTCTGCATCATAGTAAGCATACCTTTTCTTAGGTTTAGCATCAACCAAAGTGAATTCTTCAATAAAGTTCTTTAGAAACTGCTTTCCGGTATAGTTTTCATCTTCAAATAGGGTAGTGATTTGTTCATCACAAATTTCCATTTGATTGCGAAGAAGGTTTCTAACTTCAAAAATTTGATTACGCACTTCTTCTGTGTTGTTGTCAATTTTAGTAGTCAATAAGCTAAGCTCTGTAAACTTAATTTCATAAATTTTTTCAATTATATTTACAATAGAAATAATGTTATTTTCAACACTTGTTGGTAGTTTAATTTCCTTGTTTTTCAAAAGTGTTCACCTCACAAATACTTTACTTTTAATATATCATATTACGGTATAATTTTCAACAAAATAACAGGGAAAATGTTGAAAATTATCTTGAATTTACAGGGCATTAATGGTATAATAATTGTCAATAAATAAAATAGGTAAGTATATATTTAGGAGGAAATGAGCCATGATTAATGAAGAAAAATTTGTTAAAGAAGCACTCACTTTTGATGATGTACTTCTAATTCCTGGTAAGTCAGATGTAGAACCTAAAGATGTCAACATCTCTACACATCTTACTAAGAAAATCAAGCTAAACACACCACTTATGACTGCTGCTATGGATACAGTTACTGAATCTGAAATGGCAATTGCTATTGCTCGTGAAGGTGGTATCGGTATTATCCATAAGAATATGTCTATCGAAGCACAAGCTGATATGGTTGACAGAGTTAAGCGTTCAGAAAACGGTGTTATCACAAATCCTTTCTATCTATCACCTGAAAAGACAGTTGCAGAAGCTGATGAACTTATGGGTAAGTTCAAGATCTCAGGTGTTCCAATTTGTGAAAATGGAAAGTTTGTTGGTATTATTACTAATAGAGATATGGCATTCTTAAGTGAAGAAGATTTTAAGCAACCAATCTCAGCAGTTATGACTAAGGAAAACCTAATCACTGCTCCTGTTGGTACAACACTTCAAGAAGCTAAAGAACTACTAAAGAAACATAAAGTAGAGAAACTTCCTCTTATTGATGAAAAGGGCAACCTAGGTGGTCTTATCACAATTAAGGATATTGAAAAGTCAATTCAGTATCCAAATTCATCAAGAGATGAAAAGGGTAGACTACTATGTGGTGCTGCTATCGGTGCTACTCCTGATGTACTTGACAGAGTTGATGCACTTGTAAAGGCAGGTGCTGATGTACTTGTTCTTGACTCTGCTCACGGTCACAACAGTAACATTGTTAAGAGTGTTGCTAAGGTTAAGGCTGCTTATCCTGATGTTCAGCTTATTGCCGGTAATGTTGCAACTGCTGAAGCTACTCACGACCTAATTGAAGCCGGTGCTGATGCAGTTAAGGTTGGTATTGGTCCGGGTTCTATCTGTACAACAAGAGTTGTTGCAGGTATCGGTGTACCTCAGGTTACTGCTATCTTTGATGCTGCAAGAGAAGCTGAAAAGTATGGTGTGCCTATTATAGCCGATGGTGGTATTAAGTACAGTGGTGACATTGTTAAGGCTCTTGCTGCCGGTGGTTCAGTAGTAATGGTTGGTTCACTTGTTGCCGGTTGTAAGGAATCTCCTGGTGAAACAGAAATTTATCAGGGCAGACAGTTCAAGGTTTACCGTGGTATGGGTTCACTTGCTGCAATGGGCAAGGGTTCTTCAGATAGATACTTCCAGGGTGGTAACAAGAAACTTGTTCCTGAAGGTGTTGAAGGTAGAGTACCTTACAAGGGACCTTTAGCAGATACAATATTCCAGATGATTGGTGGTATCAGAGCCGGTATGGGTTATACAGGTTGTGCTACAATCACAGACCTACACGAAAAGGCTAAGTTCTGTAAGATTTCAGGTGCCGGTCTAAAGGAAAGTCATCCACATGACATTCAGATTACTAAGGAAGCTCCTAACTATAGCTTTAATGTATAATTAAAAACTTTGATTTTAAACAGGGTTCTCATTTGAGAACCCTGTACTTATGTTATTATGGAAAATAAACGTATATATTTATATAGCCTTTATGAATTAGTAAGGGCAGATATGGACAAAATAAAGATACCATATACTAAGAATGTACAGATAAAAATAAATAACAGAGCAAAGAGGATGCATGGTTGTTGTAGAAAGGTCAATGGTAACTTTGTAATAGAAATATCCGACTTTCTTTTTAATTATTCAAAAGAAGAGATAATGAACACAATTGCCCATGAATTAATACACACCTGTTATGGCTGCTTCAATCATGGAAAAAGGTTTAAATACTATTGTGATAAGATAAATCAGCTTGGTTACAATGTTACAACCACATATAAAGGGAAAGAGGTAACACAAATTCAAAACGAAGCAAAGTACCTTGTTATGTGTGAAAACTGTAATACCAAAATGTATAGAATGAAAAAGTCAAAGTTAATCACAAATTCTCAGCTTTATAGGTGTTCAAAGTGTAAAGGAAAGCTAAGGGTATATAAAATTATAAAAAAATAAAAAAAGTTTCAAAAAACACTTGCAATTCTCATTTTTATATAGTATAATAACATTCGTCTTAGAGAGGAAATAAGACGAAAAGACGCTTTTGAAGTCTTTACTAAAAGAAATAAGAAATTTTTTTGTAAAAATTCTTAAAAAAGTATTGACAAATACGAACTTTTAGTTTATAATTATTTACGCTGACTTCCAAAAGAAAGCACAAAATACGGCGGAATAGCTCAGCTGGCTAGAGCATTCGGTTCATACCCGAAGTGTCGTAGGTTCAAGTCCTATTTCCGCTACCAATATGGCCCGGTGGTCAAGCGGTTAAGACACCGCCCTTTCACGGCGGTAACACGGGTTCGATTCCCGTCCGGGTCACCAAAATTCGCTGGTGTGGTGGAATAGGCAGACACAAGGGACTTAAAATCCCTCGGACTAATAATCCGTACCGGTTCAAGTCCGGTCACCAGCACCAAATGCTGGGACTACCTTGTGTAACATCAGCATATCGGTTTAGACACCTTTTTAGGTGTCTTTTTTCTTTTGTCATTTTTTTACTAGACTATATTACTTTTATATTGTACAATAATATTATATTAGTAATGAGGGTGATTTTTATGAACAATAATAGTTTTAGTAAGTTGTTGTCGATAGTTATTGCAACAGTAATTGTTCTTTCAACTTTTACAACGGCTTTCGCTGTGGATAATAAGGAAGAGGTTAGTACAACAGAATCAACAATTACTACAACAACTGAACCTGTAACGGAAAGTAGTGACCCTACTGTAACAACTCCAACTGACTCAACAGAACCTACTAAGCCTACAAAACCAAAAATTAATTATTCCGGTGTAGCAGGTGTTAATTTAAAATATTATTTCAACAGATATAACGGTACTTTGCATATTTCAGGTATAGGTACTACAATGAATAACTATTCAAAAAAGAACCTACCACCATGGCATAGATTTGCAAGTAATGTTAAAGCAGTATATGTGAATAAGGCTACTAACTTAACTAATATCGGTTCATATATGTGTGCCGATATGATTAACTTGAAGAAAATTTATTATAGTAAAAAACTAAAGTCTATTGGCAAATGTGCTTTTCTAAATACTAAGAAATTAACTGCATTAACTTTGAAACAAAATATTTCAAGAATTAATGTAGATGCATTTAAGGGCAGTAAAACACCATTAATTAAGGTTATGAATCCAAGGCTATCAATTAATTTTGGTGGTTATACAATTCCTAAAACTACAAAAGTTCAATGTTATGGTACAAACACTCCTATATATAAGTATGCCAGAGTAAACGGTAATAAGGTTATCTTGATGATTAGCAGTATTACTTTAAATACTAAGGAAGTTGTTTGTAAGGAAAAGACTACTACAGTTAAAGCAAATTTAAGTCCTAGTATTGCTACTAACAAGAAGGTAAAGTGGTTTACCACAAATAAGAATATTGCAACTGTTGATAGTAACGGTAAAGTAAAAGCTAAGAAAAAGGGTACTTGCTATGTTTATTGCAAGTCAACAGATGGTAGTAACAAAACATCAAATAAGATGAAAATTATTGTTACATCATTTCAGCTATATCAATACATCTTTACAAACAACAATTGTTATAAGGAAAGAACTGCTATTGACCCTAAGGGTATTGTAGTTCATTCAACAGGTGAAAATGCACCATACCTAAGAACTTATGTACCGGCTTGGAATGTTCCAAAACCCGGTGGTAGAGAAGTTTGTGTTCACGCATTCCTAGGTAAGAATTCTAAAGGTAAGTTAGAAGTATGGCAGGTACTGCCTTTTGAAATGGCTTGTTGGGGTGTAGGTGGTGGACCTAAGGGCTCATACAACTATAACCCTGGGTATATTCAATTTGAATGTTGTGAAGATAGTAAGTACAACAGAACATACTTTAATCAAGTATATGATGAGGCTACTGACTTCTGTGCTTATTTATGTTTAAGATACGGTTTACCATATACTAAGGTTACAAGTCATGCAGGTGCTTGTGCTGAGGGTTATGGTAGTGCCCATGGTGACATTGACCATTGGCTAAAAATTTACGGTAAAAATATGAATGACTTTAGAAATACCGTAAAGAAAAAGATTTACAAAATTGATAAAAACCCTGACCTAAAGTCCGGTACAAAGCATAAGAAAATCAAAGCTAAAAGTGACTTGTATGTATGGTCTAAAGATATAGTTGATGAATACGGAAACAGTAGCAAGAAACTTCAGAAAATTTCTAAAGGTCAAGAGGTTACATTCCTAAGAGATAACTTTAACGGTTGGTCTTATGTACAGATTTCCAACAAAAAAGGCTATGTACAAAACAACCTTACTAACCTTGCATATGGCTCAAAGTATGTTAATAAAAAGGTAAATTATAAAGGTACATATTTATATACTAAGCCTTGTGGCAATAAATATAAAGTAAAGTTCCTATCATACAACACAAGAGTAAAATTGGTTTCTACTATTAATAAAGGTAAGAAAAAGGGTTACTCCTATGTGTGCTATAAGAATAATTACTATTATGTAAAAACAAATACATTGTATTAAAAAAAGAGTGTGGCTTTTATAAGTCACACTCTAGTTTTATTATTCAAATAATTCCGGATGCATTCTTGAATAGTGGAAAATATATTGTTGTGCAATACCGGCATAAGGGCCAAAGTCACTACCTGTCATATTAGGAAATAGTTTTTCCATTGCTCTTTTCATCCATACATCAATAGGAAATGCCTCAATTCTATGAAAGCCAAACAGTAGGGTACAGTCAGCTACCTTAACACCAACACCCTTGATTTTGCATAACTCAGCCTTTGCATCATCATAGGAAAGCCCTCTGCATTTATCAAGGTCAACTTCACCGGTTGTAACCTTTTGACTGGCATCAATAATATATTTGTTTCTAAAACCGGCTCTAATAGGGGATAAGTCCTCAGGTGTTAGTTGTGACAGCTTTTCAGCAGTAGGAAAGGTAAAGTAATCTGTATTATCAATCCTATCACCAAAGGTTTCACATAGCCTTTCTACAATACCTTTAATTCGTTTTATATTGTTGTTTTGACTTATTATAAAGGTACAAAGTGCCTCCCAAGAGTCTTGTTGCAAAATTCTTATACCTGAGGCATATTCTGAGGCTTCCTTTAATATAGGATGAATTTCACTAACTTCATTTCTAATTTTGTCATAATCAAGTTCAAGGTCAAAGTATCTTTTCCATATGTTTTCAAAGTCCTCAATACTACTGTTTTCTATTATAAAGTCACTACCATTAAGTCTGACGGTAACAACCTTACCATAGGCAACACCTGTAAAAGATTTGTCAGAGTTTTCAACCCACCTAAAGGACTGACCACAATCTAAAGTTTCAGCTAAATTCAGTGCAGTAACATTATGTACTACAACATTATTGTTAATTAATTCATAATTCATTATATTCACCACAATTATTATAGCATAAATAAAAGTTATATGATATACTTAATGTATCTTAAATTAAGGATGTAAGCTATGAAAGAAGATATACGCACAATACCAATTAATGATATATTTATGGAGAAAAAGGGTTGTCCTTTTTGCACTATGGAAAAAATGCTTGAGAAAATTCAAGTTGACTATATTATAGGTGATGCTATGATGGAGCCTAATACCAGAATAGAAACCAACAAAAAAGGTTTTTGTCACAGACACTTTTCAATGATGCAACAGTCCGGTAAAAAGCTACCTAATGCACTTATTATGGAAAGCCACCTACAAGAAATTATTGATGCATTACCTAAAGGTAAAAAGCCTGATAAAAAGTTTTTAGCAAAGATAAAAGAACTAACTCACAGTTGTTATGTTTGTGACAGAATAGAAAGCAATATGAATCACCTTATCCAAATTGTTTTTACAGAATGGAAAAAGGGGAATGAACTTCAAAATCTTTATAAGGACCAAGAATTTATTTGTCTTGAACATTACGGAAAGGTTCTTGAAAATGCAACCGGAAAGCTAAAGGGTAAGGATTTAACCGATTTCTACGAAACAACAACAAATCTTTTCAAAAACTATCTTCTTGAATTAAAAGAAGATACAACATATTTTTGCAGTATGTTTGATTATCGTAATCAGGGTAAAGATTGGGGAAAGAGTATCAATGTTATTGAAAGAAACATTGAATTCTTAACTAAAGAAAAACCATAAATAAAAAGGCAGTTCAAATTTTTCACTTTTGAACTGCCTATTTTTATTCAATGTTAAAGTCAAGAACAATCTTGTCCTTAGTAGGTTTAAACTGTGTCAGCTTAACACCGGCTGATATTAACATTCTTTCTGATGCCTTAGTTGCATCAGTATCTTTATATTTATTAGATAAATATACAATTTCCTTTATGCCTGACTGAATAATAGCCTTTGCACATTCATTACAAGGGAACAGTGATACATATAACTTTGCACCAACAAGTGACTTGCCACCGGCATTAAGAATTGCATTTAACTCTGAATGTACAACGAAAGGATATTTTGTTGCATTTGGTGCACCACTTCTGTCCCAAGGAAATTCATCATCGGAACAACCATAAGGAAAACCGTTGTATCCTGTTGATATAATAACATTTTCAGGATAAGGGCTGTCCTTGCCACTGACAATACAGCAACCTACCTGAGTATTAGGATCTTTACTTCTCTGTGCTGCAAGTAAAGAAATACTCATAAAGTATTCGTCCCAGCTTATATAATCTTGTCTTTTCATATACTCACCTCATAAGGTACTTTGATTATATTGTACAATCTTAGAATATATAAGTCAATAAAAAAGCCATCCAAAATTATGGATGGCTTAGTGTTATTTAGGTTTCAAAAATTATAGCATTGCTGCACCGATAATACCGGCATCATTACCTAAAGATGCAGTACAAATAACAGTCTGCTTTTCGTTGTATTTTGTGATTCTTTCTTTTTCAACAATAGCTCTTACAGGAGCAAGTAGGTTTTCACCTTGTCTGCAAACGCCACCACCGATACAAATAATATCAGGCTGGAAAATGTTTACGATATTTACAAGACCTGTTGCTAGGTAGCCAACATACTTGTTAATAACTTCTTTACCTGTTGAGTCACCTGCAAGCATTGCGTCAAATGGTGTCTTACCGTTAACCTTGTTAATGTCACCACCAACAGACTTTAGCATATATGAGAATTCAGCATTTTCATTCATAATAGCTTCTTTAGTCATTCTGATTAGTGCATTAGCTGATGCGTATGCTTCCCAACAACCTTTTCTGCCACAACCACATTCTTGACCATCTTTAACGATTACCATATGACCAAGCTCTGCACCGGCATAGTTGCTACCACTGTATAGCTTACCGTCAATGATGATACCACCACCAACACCTGTACCAAGTGTAATAGCTATTGCATTCTTACAGCCTTTTGCTGAACCTGCTAGGAATTCACCCCAAGCAGCAGCATTGGCATCATTTTCAATCTTTACATACTTATGAAGTCTTTCTTCAAGCATCTTGCTGATTTCCCAGTTTTGGAAACGCAAGTTAGGACAAGTTTCTACAATTCTTGTTTCAGGATTTACTGCACCCGGTACACCAATACCAATGTGTGCAATATCATCCATTGTTAGATTTGCTCTGGCAATAGCTTCTCTAACGATTTCTGCCATTGAGTCGCATACTTCACTTTCAGGTCTAGGAATAGCAGTTTTACACTCTGCTCTTGCAATAATGTGAAATTCTTTATCTACAACACCTGCAACAATATTTGTACCACCAAGGTCGATACCTATTTTATATTCGTTCATGGGAATTAACCTCCTATTTTTTATGCTAAGAATTATACCACAAATAGGTACTATTTTCAATGGTAATCATCAGAAAATGGGATAAATGCTGAATTATTTTTTAAAATAGCAAATGAGTATAAGTGAGTATACGAGAGAATAAAGGAGTATTTGAAAGATTGTACAAAGATAAATTAAAATATTTCAAAAAAGTGTTGACTTCTCTTTACAAAGGTGATAAAATCATCTTTGCAATTAAAGATTAACGAACAAGGAGGACAATTTTATGTCAACTTATATGGCTAAAAAAGGCGAAGTTGAACGCAAGTGGTATGTAATTGACGCTAAGGGCAAGACTCTTGGTAAGGTTGCTGCTGAAGCTGCTACTCTTCTAAGAGGTAAGCACAAAGTAACATACACACCACATGTTGACTGCGGTGATCACGTAATCGTTGTAAACTGCAAGGACATCGTTCTAACTGGTAATAAACTAACTCAGAAAGTTTGGTACAGACACACAGGTTATATCGGTCATCTAAAGGCTACACGCTATGATACACTTATGGCTACACGTCCTGAAAAGGCTGTTGAACTTGCTGTTAAGGGTATGCTACCTGATAACTCACTAGGTAGAGCACAGATTCTAAGACTAAGACCATTTGCAGGTGCAGAACACAACCATGCTGCTCAGTCACCTGAAGCATATGAAATTTAAGGAAGGAGGCTATTATAATGTACGATAAGACACCATTTTTCTATGGCACAGGTAGAAGAAAATCATCAGTAGCTCGTGTAAGACTATATCAGGGTACTGGTAAGATCACAATCAACGACAGAGATATCGACGAATATTTCGGTCTTGATACACTAAAGCTAATCGTTCGTCAGCCTCTTGAACTAACAGAGACAGGCGAAAAGTTCGATGTTGTATGTAGAGTTGCAGGCGGTGGCGTTACCGGTCAGGCCGGTGCAATCCGTCACGGTATTTCAAGAGCACTTCTACAGTACGATAGTGAAAACCTAAGATCAGCACTTAAGAAAGCTGGCTTCTTAACTCGTGACCCTCGTATGAAGGAAAGAAAGAAGTACGGTCTAAAGGCTGCTCGTCGTGCACCACAGTTCTCAAAGAGATAATTTTTTGCACAACATATATTATTTCCCTTGGAGTTATTCCAAGGGAATTTCTTTTATAAGGAATTGTTTATAAATATAAGGATTATGGGAAAAGGATAATATACTATGAATTTTTTAGAAGAAAGAATAGTTAAAGACGGCATTGTAAAAGAGGGTAATGTTCTTAAGGTTGACAGTTTCTTAAATCACCAAATGGATATTGACCTATTTAATCAGATGGGTGAAGAATTTAAGAAAAGATTTGAAGGCAAGAACATCAACAAGATTGTTACTATTGAGGCTTCCGGTATCGGTATTGCTTGTGTAGTAGCTCAGCACTTTGGTGTACCGGTTGTTTTTGCTAAAAAGTCAAAGAGCATTAACATTGAAGGTGATATGTATATTGCTGAGGTTGAGTCTTTCACTCATAAGTGTAAGAACCAAGTTATTGTTTCTAAGAAGTTTTTAAATGAAGATGACCATGTACTTGTTATTGATGACTTTCTAGCTAATGGTTGTGCATTACAGGGTCTTATCTCTATTATTAACCAGGCCGGTGGTACTGTTGAAGGTATCGGTATTGCTATTGAAAAAGGTTTCCAGGTTGGTGGCAATATTATTCGTAACCTTGGTTATCAGCTAGAGTCACTTGCTATTGTTGAAGATATGGATGCTGAAACAGGCAAGATTACTTTTAGAGAACAGTAAGAGGTACATAATGGCTAAAGAAAAAGTTAATAATAAAGAGATGGATGCAATATATACCCTTAATGGAAAGATTAGTCCTTTAAAGGCCTTTCCTTTTGGACTACAACATATCCTTGCAATGTTTGTTGCAAATATTACACCTATTATTATTGTTGCAGGTGCATCAGGATTATCTACTAAAGATGCCAGTATGTTACTTCAAAGTGCAATGATAATTGCCGGTATCGGTACACTTATTCAACTGTTTCCACTTTGGAAAGTAGGTTCGGGACTTCCTATTGTTATGGGAATTAGCTTTACATTCGTTTCCCTGGCTTGTACAGTAGGTGCACAGTATGGTTATGGTACTATCATAGGTTCTGTACTTATCGGTGGCTTGGTAGAAGGTGTTTTGGGTCTGTTTGCAAAGTATTGGATTAAGATAGTTTCTCCTATTGTTGCAGCCACAGTTGTTACTGCCATTGGTTTCTCGCTTCTATCAGTAGGTGCTCAGTCTTTTGGTGGTGGTTCAGGTGTTGATAACTTCGGTGCAGTTGAACATTGGATTCTTGGTATGGTTACACTTGTTAGTTGTATTTTGTTCAACATTTTTGCAAAAGGCTTTTTAAAGCAACTTTCAGTATTATTTGGTCTTGTTGTAGGCTATATTTTAGCTTTATTTATGGGTATGGTTGACTTCTCAGCATTTAAGGATGTTAGCATTGTTTCACTACCTCATATCCTTCCATTTAAGCCTGAATTTAATATAAACGCAATTATTGCATTCGTACTAATCTTTATGGTTTCAGCTACAGAAACTATCGGTGACACATCAGCACTTGCATCTTCAGGTTTAAACAGAGATGCTACTACTAAAGAAACATCCGGTTCTATTGCTTGTGATGGATTTGTAAGTTCACTGTCCTCTGTATTTGGTTGTTTACCTATCACATCATTTAGCCAGAATGTTGGTCTTGTAGCAATGACTAAGGTTGTTAATAAATATGCTATTGCTACAGGTGCCGGTATTATGATTCTTGCCGGATTTTTCCCTTATATTGGTACACTTCTTGCAACATTACCTAGTGCAGTTCTTGGTGGTTGTACAATTATGATGTTCGGTACAATTGTTATCAGTGGTGTACAGATGATTGGTAAATGTGGTTTCTCTCAGCGTAACATTACTATTGCAGCACTATCCCTTAGTGTAGGTCTTGGCTTTACTCAGTGTCCGGAAATTTTTGATATTTTCCCAACACTTGTTAAGACGGTATTTGCCGAAAACTGTGTTGCACTTGTATTTGTAACTGCAATTATCCTTAACCTTATCCTTCCTAAAAAGATGGAACAACAGTAATTTAATTACTTATATATAACACTAAAGGCATTCTCAGTGAGAATGCCTTTTTATATGGAAAACTTTTTGAATTTTGTAACTTGACATTTACTGTTTAGAGTTGTTAAACTGTAGTTAATGATTTATGATAAAACCATATTAATATGGAAAACATAGGAGATATAATTATGAGCTTAGATATGAAAGAAAGAATGTTAAATGGCAAGCCTTGTTTGTCATTTGATAAAGTATTAGAAGAAGAAAAACAACATCAGCAGAGATTGCAGTTTAAATTTAACAACCTTGACCCTGATGATTTTAAGGGTAGAATTGCACTTCTTAAGGAAATGCTAGGGGGAACAGGTGAAAGAGTGTGGATGGAAAGACCTATCTACTTTGATTATGGCAAGAATATATATGTAGGTGAAGGCTTTTATGCCAATACCGGTGTAACTATTCTTGACGGTGCAAAGGTTACTATCGGTGACAATGTTTTTCTTGCTCCATATGTAGGTATTTATACTGCAGGTCATCCTGTTCATCCTTATCCAAGAAATTTAGGGATTGAATACAAATTTCCTGTAACTATCGGTGACAATGTATGGGTAGGTGCTCAGACAGTAATTAATCCGGGTGTTACTATCGGTAGCAATGTTGTTATCGGCTCAGGCAGTGTTGTAACTAAGAATATTCCTGACAATGTAATTGCAGTTGGTAATCCTTGTAGAGTAATAAGAAAAATTACTGATGAGGACAAGAAGTATTATTTCAAGAATCTTGAAATTGATAAGGAACTATATGATTATGCCGAAACAGGTGTTGATATAGAAAATAACTTTGGCAGTCAAGGAGAATAGGAGAGAACTATGAAGAAAGGGATAATCTTTGATTTAGACGGTACACTATGGGATACTGTTAATCTTACAGTAAAGGGTTGGAATGAAGTTTTAAGCAAATATGACTTTTGCAAATTATTAACAAGACCATTAATGGAAAGTTATATGGGCAAAACTTTGGAGCAAATTGCAGAACTTCATATGCCTGACCTTGACTATGATACAAGAATGAAAATAGCTAAAGAGTGTGACAAAAATAGCTATAAGGTGCTAAACTCAAGTTGTGGAGAAATTTATCCTAAGGTAGAAGAAACACTTAACAGTATGAAGGATGAATATTCCTTCTATTGTGTAAGCAATAGTGAGAACGGATATGTTCAAATTTTTATGGAAGTTTCTCACCTAGGTTATTTGTTTGATGACTTTGAAATGGCAGGTAGAACCGGTAAATGTAAAGGTGAAAATATCAAGATGGTTGCAGAAAGAAACAACCTTGATATGGCTTGTTATGTTGGTGATACTGTTATGGATAAAGAGGCATCAGCTATTGCTAATGTACCATTTATCTATGCTAAGTATGGCTTTGGTGATACTGATAGTGAATTTGTGCTAGAACAGTTTTCTGATTTACCTAAGGTAGCTAAAGAAATTTTTCAATAAAAATAAGGTGGGTGCTAATTAAAGTACCCACCTTTTCTATATCTTGTTATGGTTTAATAATGTTGATTTCATCAAAATCAAGTAGCTTAATACCTAAGTTGTTAAGTTCATTTACACATTCATCTCGTAAATCTGTCTTTAACATAAATGTGGGTGTATGTGCATCAAAACCGATTACAGCAGTATTTCCAACTTCCTTAGCAATATTCCAAAATACCTTGTTAGGATAATTCCTACCGTAATATTTACCCAACATATTGTATTCTAAAGGAATATTAAGCTCCTTTGCTTTTTCACAAAGTCTAGTCATTGCTTTTATATATACTTCTTCACTGCCTTTATGATTAACCAAGTCAGGATGACAGAGATAAGTGAAAACACCTTTCTTTAAACCTTCAATTACTTGGTCGGTGTATTTCTTTAGGTAGTCATCACCACCACGCTCACCGGTATAAAAATGTTCTTCATCATATTCATTACCGATTAGGTGTTCACCCAGTATTAAGTAGTCTGTATCTAAATCTCTTATAGTTTTAATAAGCTCATCATAAGTTTCAGGATAATACTCAGTTTCAAAGCCTAAAAGAATTTTAATGTCATCCTTGTATTCCTCAGCTAAATCTCTAACTGACTGTGCATATTTTTCCACAAAAATAGGACGCATACGGAAATGACTGTAGTAGTTTGGCTTTTTGAAGAATTGAGGACAATGGTCGGAAAAACCAAGAACCTTAACACCTGATTGTATAGCATATTCAACATATGCCTTGTCCTCACCTGTAGCATGATTACATCTGAATGTATGTGTATGAAGATTATATAACATATCAAATCTCCTTTATATATTAATATAAGTAAAGCCTTCTATTACTAGAAGGCTTTAGTAGTATATGTTTTAAGCAGGTTGTTTATCCTCTAGACGAGGACCCTTTTCACCATTATCTTTATCCTTAGCAAATAGAACCTTTAGGATAATAGGAGCAATGATAGTTGTAAGAACAACAACAATAACAAGTGGACCAAATAGCTTAGGATCCATTAGACCACAACTTTCACCTTTCTTAGCTACGATAAGAGCAACTTCACCTCTTGAAATCATACCGGCACCAATTTGGAAACATTCTTTTGTTGAGTAACCACAAATCTTACCACCTAATGCACAACCGAATAACTTAGTTGCTACAGCAACAATAGTGATTAGAATTGCAAATACCAGTAGTGAAACTGTTAATTCAGGCATTTCAATTGTTAGACCGATACAAGCAAAGAAGATTGGAGAAAGTAACATATATGATAGTGTTGAGAATCTGTTTACAAGGTATCTCTTACGATTAGTCATTGAAAGTACAAGACCGGCAACATAAGCACCTGTAATATCAGCAACACCAAAGAATACTTCAGCTACGAATGAAGATACTAGGCAGTAAGCAAAAGCAATAATAACATGTCTTCTACTATCTCTTGAAGTATGCTTGTTCATCCACTTGTATATCTTTAGCATAATGAAACCAAGAATTGCAGCAAAGATAAAGAATAGAACAATCTTGATTAGTACGAACCAAATGTTTACATCCTTACTCTTGAAGCTTGTGATGATTGTTAAAGCAATAATACCCAGAACATCATCTATAATAGCAGCACCAAGAATTGCATTACTTGCAGGAGTATTTAACTTGCCAAGTTCCTTTAGTGTCTCAACAGTAATTGAAACAGAAGTAGCAGTTAGAACAACACCAATGAAAATAGATTTTAGTAATTTTTCTTGGCTGTTAGGGTCGTCAATAAAGAAGTAACTTGCACCTGCACCAAAGATAAGTGGTGTGACAACACCGATAACAGCAATAATCAATGAGGCTTTACCACATTTTTTCATTTCTTGAACATCAGTTTCAAGACCTGCACCAAACATCAGTACAATAACACCAAGTTCGGAAAGCATACCGAATAGCTGATCAGAACCGGCTGCTTGTGAGAAGAAACCATCACCTGTACTCCAACCCACAATAGCATTTACAACAGGACCAAGAATAACACCGGCAACCAATGCACCAAGAACCTGTGGCAAACGAACCCATCGTGAGAAAAGTCCTAGTAGTTTTGTAGTTAGCAAAATTGCAGCTAAAACTAAAAGATAGCTGTAACTATGCAAACTTGTTAGATCAATAAAATCCATTTTTTAACCCCCGTTTTTAACACCCTCTATATACTATATATATAGGAGTAGGGGCGAACATTGTTCGCCCGAACAAATATAGAGAAATGTCCTATAAAATTGTGAGTGTTTTGTGACTCTAAAACACCCAAAAATCAACTTCATTATATACCCATTTACCTTAAAAGTCTATACGAAAAATTCAATAAAAATAGCTCTTTTTGCAGAAAAAGAATAAAAAATCAGCCCAAAATAGGGGAGAAAACAGTATTTATTACAGAGTTGTTACAAATATTTTTCTTTTATTTAATATTAAAAAATATAAAAACCTAGATTTAATGGGCTTTCTGAGATTTTTGTAATAAAATTGTTTCTAAATCAGAACTAAAGATTACAGAAAAGTTACAGATAACTTTCTCCATTTTGCACAACAAAAAGGCAATAATAATTCTTTAAAAGAATATAATTTTGGCAAGTCCAAAGGATTTTCACTCTTTGTTGTATATTATGCACAAATTCAAAGGCTGTTATATGTTTGACATAAACAAATCAAACGGATATACTATAGACCGTAGGCAATTTGCGTCTATGAAAAATTAAGAAAAGGAGAGTTAATTATTATGGCTATTAACAAGAAGAGCTTGTTTGTATTAGTTTCAATAGTGTTAACATTGGTTATTACTTTTGCAACAGTTCTTTCAGTTGCTGCTCTTACTAATGATGAAGCAACTTATGGCACAGATATGAATACTCCTACCACATCAGACATTAATACAGATAACATTTTGGATAAGGCCAGTCTTCAGCTTTCAGATGATGATGAAGTTATCAGAACAGACAACAACGGTCTTATCAGTATTACTATTTTAAAGGCTTTTCAACTTCCTATTGAACACAATGGAAAGACAACATCAGTTACTATGGCAAGTGGTACAGTTGCCGATGCACTTGATAAAGCCGGTATCACAGTAGCAAATGACGAGAAGGTTAGCCCTTCACTTACAACAGAAGTTGATAAGAATACTAAGATTGTTATTAACAAAACAGTAAACATTACTGTAACAGTAAGTGGCGAAACTAATTCTTACGAAGTACCTAAGGGTACAGTTAAGGAAGCATTAGAAAGTCTTGACCTTGGTTATAAGAAGGCTGACAAGCTAAATGTAAAGGCTAATGCAAAAGTTTATGACGGTATGGAAGTTAATGTAACTAAGGTTACTGTTAAGAATGTAAAGGAAACAAAGACTATTGACTTTGATACTAAGGTAACTAAGGATAGTTCAATGAAAAAGGGAACATCAGTTATTACTCAGTATGGTGTTGAAGGTAAAAAGGTAGTTACTAAGAAATGTACATATGAAGATGGTGTTCTTGTTTCTTCAAAGGTTGTTTCAACTAAGGTAACAAAGAAACCTGTACCACAGAAAAAGACAATTGGTACTAAGGTTACTAAGAAGAAAACTACTAAGAAAACTAACTCATATACAAGTGGTGGTAGTAACAACGGTGGTAATACATTCGTAGATAACAACGGTAACACAGTTTCTTACAAACAGATCATCACAGGTTCAGGTACTGCTTATACTGCTCCTGCAGGTTCAGGTACTGCAACAGGTAACTTAGCACAGGTTGGTGGTGTAGCAGTTAACCCTAACATTATTCCTTATGGCAGTAAACTTTATATTAAAGCATCTGACGGTAGTTATGTATATGGTTATGCAACTGCTGTTGATACAGGTGGTGCTTTAATGGATGGTTCAGCAATTGTTGACCTATTTATGGATTCATATGCTGACTGTGCTGCATTTGGTAGAAGAAATGTAACAATTTATGTTCTATAATTTATAGTTGATTACAGAGTAGCCCATTGGTTACTCTGTTTTTTTATGTGGAAAATTTTTTAAGCAAGGAAAAGGACTCCTAGATTATCATAAATCTAAGAGTCCTTATTTGTATGTGGAAAATTAAAGTGTTTTCATTTCTTCAAGTCTTTTAACTTTATTAGTTGCAGTTTTGATTAGTGGTTCTTTAGAAACCACAACACCTCTGATTGCTTTATATACAGGCAAAGTTCTGTTGATAGCTTTAACCTCTTGGAACAATGCTTGTTGAATTTCTTTTTCATCAGTTAGGTGGTAAACTCTTTCCATAGTTTTAGGATCATAAACAATCTTAACATGAATACGAAGGTCATCTTTGTCAGCACCATGTTGTTTACCATAGATTAATGATTCCTGTACACCTTCAATTTTGTTTACGATAGCTTCCATTTCTTCTGGGAAGATGTTTTTACCGTTCTTAAGAACAATAACATTCTTTTGACGACCACAAATAAAGATAAATCCATCCTCATCAATTTTTGCAAGGTCACCGGTATGAAACCAACCATTCTGCAAAACCTGTGCAGTAGCCTCAGGATTAGCGTAATAGCCCATCATAACATTAGGGCCTTTTACCACTAATTCACCAATACCGTTAGCATCGGGATTGGCAATTCGAGCCTCAACACTGGGAGCAGGTTTGCCAACTGAACCGAGTTTATAGTTTTCCTCATTTGCCATAGATACAACAGGTGAGGTTTCTGTTAAGCCATAAGCCTGTAGTAGGTTAAGACCAAGTTCTCTGTATCTTCTTTCGTAATCTCTATCAAGTGGTGCAGCACCACTGAGTAGGTATCTAATGTTACCACCAAGCATATCGTGTATGTAACTGAAAATTTCCTTTTTCTTTTCCACAGAATCATGCTTATGTAGTTTCTTTAGCTTAACAATATTCTTTTGCCTACCTGCCTTATCAAGTGCTTTGTTAACATGTTCAAAAATTTTCTCATACATAGCCGGTACACAAGCAAGGAAAGTAACCTTGTAGTCGTGTAAGTTTTTAACAATCCTTCTTGCATTGTCAGCAAAAACAATTTTTGCACCTTTATAAATAGGGAACAGAAAACCTACTGTACATTCAAAAACATGGTTTAGTGGTAGGAATGAAAGAAAAATATCTTCATAACTAATATCAAGAATTTTATCAATGTCTAAAAGATTAGAACAAATATTGTATTGAGAAAGTGCAACAACCTTTGACTGACTGGTTGTACCGGATGTGAACAACATAATGTTCATTGTGTAAGGATTGATTTTTGCATCAATATATTCATTAAATCCGGCATCAATTAGGTGATTACCGTATTCAGTCAGTTCTTTCTGACTATAAACACCACCACTATGCTTTTCTTGATCCATAGAAATAAGGTGTCTTAGGTTGTTTTGTCCACCAAACTTAATCCTAGTCAATGCATCCTTATATTTTTCTGAATAAAAAATTGCACTAACCTCTGAACGCTCAATAACACTTTTAAGTTCATTTTCCGGTAAAGTCTTATCAATAGGAACAACAATACCAACACCACATACAATGGCAAGGTAAGCAATTTCCCATTCAATACGGTTTTCACCGATAATTGCAATTTTTTGACCTTTAAGTCCCATATTTATAAGACCTGTTCCAAGACCCTGTACCATATTCAGTACATCTTTATAGGTGTAATGTGTAAAAGTACCATCACTGTTCTTTATTTGATAAGCGTCTTTTTCACCGTAGAGCATAGCTGATTTGTTAAGCATATCTTTCAAATTAGCTATTGCAGGAGGTGTAAATGTTACATTATCCATAATATTCTCCTGAAATTAAATATACTTATTTTATACTTAAATAATTTTAGCATATTAAAGTATGTTAAGTCAAACAATATAGTGTATATTATTCAACATTTTTTAGAAATATGTAAGTTTGTTAAAAAAATATCGAAATAAGGCCCTTTTTGTACTTATATTTCTTTAAATGATTTATAATGTATTTTCTATATTGTATAATACCATTGTAAGACAATAAATTATTATGTCACAATTTAATTTACGGAGGAATTCAAAATGCCATTAGTAAATGCAAAAGAAATGCTTACAAAAGCAAAAGCTGGTCATTATGCAGTTGGTCAGTTTAACATTAATAACCTAGAATGGACAAAGGCTATTCTTCTAACAGCAGAAGAACTAAACAGCCCTGTAATCCTTGGTGTATCTGAGGGTGCAGGTAAGTATATGTGTGGCTACAAGACAGTAGTTGGTATGGTAAACGGTATGCTAGAAGAACTTAACATTACAGTTCCTGTAGCACTTCACCTAGACCATGGTTCATACGAAGGTGCAAAGGCTTGTATCGAAGCTGGTTTCTCATCAGTAATGTTTGATGGTTCTCATTATGATATTGACGAAAATGTTGCAAAGACAACTGAACTAGTTAACATCTGTAACGAAAAGGGCCTTTCAATTGAAGCTGAAGTTGGTTCAATCGGTGGCGAAGAAGATGGCGTTATCGGTGCCGGTGAATGTGCTGATCCTGAAGAATGTAAGAGAATTGCAGACCTAGGTGTAACAATGCTTGCAGCCGGTATTGGTAATATCCACGGTAAGTACCCAGCAAACTGGGCAGGTCTATCATTTGAAACACTAGACGCTGTTCAGCAGAAGACAGGCGATATGCCTCTAGTTCTTCACGGTGGTTCAGGTATCCCTGATGAAATGGTTAAGAAGGCTATCACTCTTGGCGTAAGCAAGGTTAATGTTAACACAGAATGTCAGTTAGCATTTGCTGAAGCAACAAGAAAGTATATTGAAGCCGGTAAGGATCAGGAAGGTAAGGGCTTTGACCCAAGAAAGCTTCTTGCTCCTGGTTTTGAAGCAATCAAGGCTACAGTAAAAGAAAAGATGGAACTATTCGGTTCTGTTAACAAGGCTTAAGATTATTTCGGAAAAACTTCCATTTTTCAAACTCCCTAACTTCGGTTGGGGAGTCTTTTTCATTTTCCAAAAATTTTATTAATTTATATTATTTAATTTATAATATTCAATACTTCTAAAGCTTTACACAATATCATCAATGATAGGGTAGAGAACATAGTTATTAAAAGTATTTTCATTTCACTAAATAATCGGAATTAAAAAAGGTGCAGGCATATGCACCTCGTTACTAAAAGTCCCCTTTAGGGCAAATTAATGGCAAAAATTGCTATATAGAAGACTTTAAGAAATGACCTTCTTATATCTGCACCACCTTATGATGAAAATAAAAATTCCACATTACCAAATGATAATGTGGAAAACTTTTCTTTTTAAATTTTAAAATTTTGATTGTGGGTAAAGATTAATCAGTTCTATAAATTTGGGTTTGTAGGTGTAATTTATAGCAAAATTTTGGCTTACAGTCGTAGGGGCGAACATTGTTCGC
>OIZI01000032.1_pt1 | contig 77505 bp, 113 predicted proteins | sample 1588441 | NCBI WGS metagenome assembly OIZI01 (sample SAMN03283284) | human gut metagenome | biome: human-associated habitat; material: feces | host: Homo sapiens | place: Peru | collected 2012 | reverse complement strand
GCTCTGGCTCTGGCTCTGGCTATGGCGATGGCTCTGGCGTAAAAGAAATAAACGGCAATACTGTTTATATGGTAGACGATGTGCCGACAATCATCAAGTCCGTTCGTGGCAACATTGCACAGGGTTATATCTTGCAAAGTGATTTGACTCAGAAGCCATGCTATATTGTCAAGGAGCAGAATAAGTTCGCCCACGGCAGCACCCTACATGACGCTTTTTCTTCCCTGCAAGAGAAGCTATATGACGGCAGCACCGAAGAAGAGCGCATCGAGGCATTCCGTAAGAAATTCCCCGAGTATGACACGCCTTATCCAAATCGTGACCTCTTCGCTTATCATCATGTGCTTACAGGTTCATGCCGAATGGGACGTGAGAGCTTCTGTGAAGACAAAGGCATCAGCCTCGATGGTAGCACTACAGTTCGTAAGTTTGTCAAGTTGACAAAGGACAGCTACGGAGGTGATATAATTCGCAAGTTGCCCGAAGTTTACGGTGTAACAGAGTAATCATTCCTCTCCCTGGCAGCAGGGAGAGATAAAACAATAAGAATATGGACATTAATATATCACAATGCAACAAAGAAACAATGATTAATGGTTTCGCAGCAAGAAAGCATGATGTAGCAACTCTGAAAGAAGCATTGCAAATAGCAAGAGCTGCTATAAAAGACATCCAAAAAGATTTATGTAGAAGAAATCGGAGGGTTTATAATGTGTAGGATAACAGCAATTAATATAATTATTAATAAGAAAAATCAACTAAATAGATATAAAGAGTTAAATCTTACTACTGTTGGTATTGAGGATGTTCTTATGTGGTTAGATAATATTCAAAAAGAATTGGAGGAAGAACAATGAGCAAAGGAAAAGGATGTGTCTCCTGGAACACATCCCCGAAAGAACAAGCGTAATACTTACGCTGTTACATAGCGTAATGGAAGTACTTGCCATTCTTAGGGTAGATAATCTTACCTGCCTTGCGAATGTATCGGCAAAACACTTCCTTCATGTTACTTTCTTGCAAATTAGAATCTTTCATGAGGCAACAACCTCCTTTCTGGCATTTATACTCTTCAGCGAAATTGCTTGGAGTACTTTGCATGGAGCCACCATACAAAGAAAAACCCCAGCACAGGACTGGGGGAAATGTCTTAGAGCTGGAGGGCTGGAAGGACTTTTTTCTTGGCTGTTTCGCCAGAGGTTGTTAACCTCGATTCTAATTTGCGCTACAAAGTTAATCATTTATATGATTATATAAACAGTAACAAAGTTAATGAAGTTTAAATAGAATCTAATTTAGGTTACTATAAAATAGTATATAAATTTAAAGTACATATTTTTATTATGAACAGACAACAAGCGAAAGACCTTCTGCCTATTATACAGGGATATGTTGACGGTAAAAAGATAGAGAAACGGCCAAAAGGTAGGTACGATGTAGAGTGGCAAGAAACAGTCCTTCCTGCATTCAATCCTCATACATGCGACTATCGCATCAAGCCAGAACCCAAGTATCGCCCTTTCGCCAATGCTGAAGAGTGCTGGCAAGAAATGCTCAAGCATCAACCGTTCGGGTGGGTTAAAACAGACGAGGGGTATGAACAAATTTGGCATGCAAATAAAGGTGACGATTTCAATGCAACATTAAAAACTTGCACATTCGCCGACGGCACGCCCTTTGGCATAAAGGAGGAATAAACAATGAGAACAATCAAATTTCGTGGCAAAGATGTCTTCACGGACGCTTGGAGATACGGTGACTTAGTTCACAATCAAAGGGTCACAACAACTGGCTTAGTACCTCGCACTAAGGTTGGTGGGTATGAAGTAAATCCCGAGACTGTTGGACAGTTCACTGGCTTCAAGGACAATAACGGTAAAGAGATATACGAGGGCGATGTACTACGGTCTGATAAATATCCGTTCAGTTGTATCGAAGCCAATGAGTATGACAATTATTACGGCACAATAGGCTGGGACGAAAAAGAAGCATCTTTCTACATCATGGCCGTCAAGAACCCCAAGTCGTCCGTGCGCGGCATATCCGATGGCATCTGCGACACCATAAAGCAAAGAACCTTACAATACTGCGAGGTGGTAGGCTCCATCCACGATAAGGAATGGCAGGAGAAATTTAAACTCAAAACCGAATAGCCTTATGAAGCACCGCATTCTGAAGAAATTCGTTAAAGCCTACCGCCCTTATGGTCTCAGTCGCGAAGGCGTTCTTCTCGGCATGAAAGAGGAAGGGCATGGTAAGTACTGGCATCGTGGTTCTATTGTCAGATGGTGGACTCACGAAAGGCATAAACAGAAAAAGCATGTAAGGAAGCATCCTGAATGTGTAATTTGGATTTAACAACAATCATAAAGAATTTTAAAACATGGATATAATAGAACTGGGTTTATTTGAACGTCTTATCAATGCCGTCAAGAACAAATGCACAAGAACAGCGCGTGCAAGAATACGCGACATTGCAAATTATCGAGAGCAAACGAGAGGAGTAAGCAATATCATAACTAAACATGAACTTACTCAAAAGTATTTAGTATAACTAATAAAATAAGGTGTGGACTAACACACCTTATTTTATATTATATAAGACATAATCTATTACTTTACGATTAGCTTCATCAACCTTGTTTAAATCTTTCTTTATATATATTTCCGTGATACGATGTGCTGATTTGTGCCCTAAGCAATCAGCAATAGTATCTGTTGGTATTCCTATTTCATAGGCTATTGTTGCAAATGTATGTCTTGCCCAATAAGAACTTATGTTAGGTAACCCTATATCTGCACAGATTTTGGTTAAGTTATCGTTAAGTGCGACTTCGTAATACCTGTAAGATACGATATTGTCGAAGACCTTCAGTAAATGCTCTTTGCCTCTATATCTTTCAATAATGGACATTGCTTCAGGCTCTACTCTTATATCATACAAAGTTCCTGTCTTAGCTCTTCGGTATGTAACTCTTCCGTTTTCTATCTTTGTCAATCGCGAAAGGTCTATCATATTAATACCCATAAGGAAAAACATAAGAAAAAACACATCTCTATGCTTACTTCTGATTTTTGTTAATTTGGCGTGATATAAAGTGCGCAACTGTTCAACAGTCAAAGACCTCTTCACTGTCTCTTCTGTCTTAATGCGATACATACTGAAAACATACTCTTTCGTAACACCTCTTTTACGGGCAAAATTCAATACCGCTCTTATACACCTAAGATGTATTGCTATAGAGTTTGTGCGGTTGTGTTCTTTCCTTAATTTTTCAACATATCCATTCAACCAATCAATATCTATTTCTTCAATACTAAGACTGTCAAAATCACAGTACTCTTTGATTCTATTCATTGTAATTCTATAGAGATTTATAGTAGTTTCGTTACTTTTGGTAGCAATGAAATCTTCGTATTGCGTTTTCAGCAATTTTTGGATGTTTTCTTCTTCTGATTCTTGATTGGTTAAATATTGTACGAGTTTCTTGTTGGAGTAAAAACGAAGCTTTCCTTCATTTTGTAACTCCATAATCTTGTCGTTAAGCAAAGCTATCTGTTTGCCTAATTTAATATTAATAATACGCCTGTCTGTGTGATTTTTGACTTTCTCGTTGCTTTCATCCCATTCTTCAGCTTTTAATTCATACCCAGTAGGTATGTATACAGCACTGTCCTTCCGGGCAATTTTATATTTCAACGGGTACTTGCCATTTTTCAATTTTCTTCGTTTATCCAACTTTATTGAAACCTTAATCATAAAATGTATCTCCTTTATTTGTTTGCACGCTTTTTGCACGTTTTGAGATAAAGAATGTGCATAATTGCGTTGGTTTGACAATCGTTCATAAGTAAATACTATCGCAAAGATAGCTTTTTTTAGCGATATTACAATGTTTCTTTCTTTTGTATGCTCTTATTTAAGAAATAACTGCATATAATTTCTTTTTACGTTAAATATCAGTGTATTACAAATACTCTTTTTTATGCCTTGCACGTTTTTTGCACGTTTTGCTGTTTAGAAAGCTACTTAACGGTAATACAGCAGCGTACCCTATACCAACCTCTGACCTCTGATGTATTCACTATAAAGTCCGCAAAGTTCGGATTAACAGAACGGCATATGATTTTTGTGTCATCGTCTTTGACGGGCAAGACATTTTTTACAATCGCTCCGTTTTCCGTGTCCAACACATAAGTGCAACCCCATTCTATGAATGATTGTTCGTTGACACGCTGAACGAATACTTTAGAGCCATTCGGATATTCTGGCGACATGCTGTCTCCGTTTACCGTTATTGCAAGACTAACATCTCGAACCGGGCAAATGATTTTTTCGCATTCATAATTCTCTACCTGACTTTCAAAGTTATCTGGAGCTCCCCCCTGCGCTGCTATGGGTAACAACGGCACGAGGTAATTGTCTATATTGACACAATTCTCTTTATCTCGTAACATTTCCCCTTTACCTGTGGCAAGCCAATCTACGTTTATTTCAGGGTACAGGTCTTCTATAACTTTCGCAACTTTGCGTGAAATGGTTGTCGTGTTGTAGAAATGTCCTGCACTCAATCCTAGTGTTTCTTGCCATCTGACCAAAGACATTTTGTAATGTCTCGCTGCACTCTGCGCTCTATCCTTAAGCAAACTCATAATATATTAATTTGTATTAAAATACTAATAGAAAATTAGTGTAACTAAAAAATTATTATTAACTTTGTGGTGTGAAAAATCATATATTACTTCACACAACAAAGGTATTAATAATATATTAATTTATATATAAATGTATAGTTAAATAATGGTAATAGGACAAAAATCCAAAGAGCGAGCAATCTGCGATAAGGTAGATGCTTATTTACGGCAAGGCTTTAAGAAATCAGAGGCTGTGCGGAAGACAAAGGATGATTTCATGTACGCAACCGAGGCTGCAATATATGGCATATTGCGTCGTAACAAAGAGAAAATCAATGACAAATGAAAAACCCGATGTTGTACCTAAGGGGCGATATACCTTTAAGGAAGCAGCTCAAAAACTAGATATTAGTATCACAACAATATATAGATACGTATCGAGTAATATTATTAATTGTCTCACACGTTCTAATGGGCAGCGTGTTATATTAGGTTCTGAGATTACACGTTTTTGGGGCGGTGAATACATCTAAATCGCAGAAAAATGGAAAAGGAGATACAACAAGCGATAGATTTGCTAATTGCGAATGGTTACGAGGTTACGCCTCCACAAACAGACATCGAAATAAATGAGGAGTTTGAGCGTTGGTGGAACATGTACAACAAAAAGCGTGGAAGAGAGAAATGTCTGAAACGATGGTTGTGCCTATCTAAAAAGGATAGGACGGCTTGTATAAATGCTACACCAGCTTATGTTCGTTCTATCACGGTCAAGCGATATCAAAAAGACCCGTTTACGTACTTGAACCAACGTGGATGGGAAGACGAAATAATAGATGAATATGAAGAATCTGCAAACCGTACAGCTATCGAATTCGCAACGAGAGCAGCAAACATCTTTAACTCTAAGTAGAAATCTTAGTAGAATTCTGTCTAAATACCCATTGATTAGTCAACGGGAGAACACAATACCTTCTTTGTACGAAGCCGTTACAGCGAGCCATTGGGATTTGTATTCAATCGACAAGGAACTTAACGACAAAGTAACAGTTCAGTGGATAAAAGGACAGCTTATAGATGTCTTAAGATTTTGTGGTGCTTTCGATGATGTTGAGGACTTCCAAATAATAGTTACTGCGAAACAGATTCGTAGCGATTATTACTATCTGACGTTGCCAGAGCTTACGTTCTTCTTTGAGAAATTTATTAAAGGAAAATTTGGCAAGTTGTACGCAGGAAAAAAGGTCAATTGTCAGATATTCTTACAAGCAATAAGCAATTTTGAAAATGAAGTAATAAACAAAAGAGCCAAGGTGCAAGAGGAATATGAACAACAAAGGAAACAACGTGAGAAAGAAACCGTTCGAAATGGTAAAACAGGTATTGACGGATGGCGTGAATATTGCCAAACTCACGGTATAAAAGGTCAGCCTTTACCGATGCAAGATTTCCTCAGAGAAATGAAAAAGAAGAGTTTAATGTCAAAAATGTTACAACAATGAAAATTGAACTAAAAACAATGACCCTCCAAAACTTTAAAAAAGTACGGAGTAAAACGATTGATTTTTCGCACAATGTAATTATTAGTGGCGGAAACGAAGTAGGCAAAACTACAATATACGATGCCTATCTGTGGTGTCTATTCGGTGTGACAAGTCGCCCTGATACGACTGTGCAAACATTGGATGCGAACAACAATGTAGCACGTAAATTAGTAACATCTGTAACGCTTGTTATTAATTACAATGACGAGCGAGACATTAAAATAGAACGTCGCTTGACAGAACGCTATAAAGCCGAGAATACTGTAGAAGAAAAGTTTCTTGGCACAACACAGGCTCGTCTTGTTGATGATGTTCCGTATTCCGTTACGGCTTTCAAGGAAAAACTGAACTCGTTATGTAACTATGACGATTGGTTCTTACTTTCTAATATCAATTTGTTTTGGGCATATAAGGTTGACGAACGCAGAAAAATACTTATGTCTTTAGCTGGTGAAATCAACGAAGCGGAAATAATGAATGATTATCCGGCTGTGTACAATGCTGTAATGGTAGAAAAGAAAGATTTGTCGGAACTACTTATACAACAGAAGTCAACACGAAAGAAGGCTAATGACGAACTGCAAACAATACCAGCTAAAGTACAAGCACAAGATGCATTGAAGACGAATGAAGATTTTAATGCCATTGAAATCGAAATAAAAGACGTTGATGCACAAATAGTTTCTGTTGACGCTGCTCTACAAGGAATTGTAACAAATACTCCTGAACAGCAGAAGTTTGAAGAAAAATTATCTCTTGAAACAAGTAATTATAACAAAATTCGTGAGGAGTGGCAAAAAGAACATTTTAATAAAGTAAATGATGCGTTTAAGGATGTTACTGACGCATCTGATACTTTGCAAAAAACAAGAAAGTCACAAAAAGAGCATTCTGATGCTTATGTGCAAAACAAGACAAAAGTGGCGGAATTGACAGTGGAGTTTAATAAGTTAATGCAACAATGGAAAAATGTTAACGAAAAGGAATTTAACTTTACCCAAACAGATGTATGTCCCGTTTGTGGTCGTCCTTATACGGACGCAATGAAAGAACAAGAATATGAAAATGCCGTTAATGAGTTCAATACTCACAAGGCAAGTCAATTGTCGGATATTCAGAATAAAGCGGCAGAAAGGAACGAACAGCTAACGGTGCTCAAGGGACTTGTAAATACTTACGAACAAGTAACATCCGTAAGTGACAAGCAGACTCTGAAAACAAACGAAGAAGCGTATGATACCCTTGTCAAAAAGCGTTCCGAGATACAATCAGAAACTTGGGAATCAAGTAATGAAAAAGCAAAGGCAGATGCGTCACTGCAAGCTTTTATGAAAACCAAGCCTGTAATCGCTACAAATACAACACAAGAAGAAAATAAACTCAAGAAGAAAGAGCTTACAAAAAAACGCGATGGTTTGATAAAACGTTTGTCTGCTCGTGATACTAACGAACGTATAGAGAAAGAGAAAACAAAACTCGACAAACGTTCTCGAGAACTTGCTCAAATAGTGGCGGATTGTAACGAAATAATCCGCCAGATAAAAGAATACAAAAAGGCTAAGATAACAGTCGTTGAGAGCAAGGTTAATTCTCTTTTCTCTCTTATTCGTTGGAAATTCTACGAACAGAACATAACGAATGATGACGAAAAAGACGTATGTACAGCGGTCGGATTAAATGGTGTTGATTACAACAATACTAACGATGGAACCGTTATTAATATGGGCATAGATATTATTAACGGCATCAGCAAAGCGAAAGATATGTACGTACCTCTTTTCGTAGACCGCAAAGAATCTGTAGAACACGCATTGCCGTCAACGCAACAGACTATTTATCTACAATGCATATATAACGAACCTTTTAAAGTAGAAACAATTTAAAATATACAACTATGGACAACAAAACAGGTATTACAGTCACTCAGTCAACAGCAACAGCTACACCCCTTAATATGTTTGCGAACCAAGAAAGTTTTAATACAGGTTATAAGATGGCGCAGATTTTGTCGGCTTCGACAATTGTGCCTAAAACCTTTCAGGGCAATATTGGTAACACAATGATTGCAATAGACATGGCTCAGAGATTGCACACGAATCCACTCATGCTAATGCAGAATATATATATCGTCTACGGAATGCCATCTTTCTCGGCTAAGTTCCTTATTGCATGCATCAACGCAAGCGGTCTTTTTGCCACGCCGCTAAAATATGAATTTGTTGGCGAAGAAGGTAAAGACACCTGGGGGTGTTATGCTTATGCGATTGACAAACAGGGTGAACTTATAAAAGGGTCTACCATAACCATCGATATCGCAAAGAAAAAAGGTTGGTATCAGAAAGATGGTAGCAACTGGAAAGTTGAACCTGAGCAGATGCTTCGTTACCGCGCCGCTACTCGTTTTCAGACAGCACATTGTCCAGAAATCACTTGTGGTCTCGCTGTTAAAGAAGAACTGGAAGATGTCGAATATACAGAAATTACAGAAGACAACGTAGACCAGCTTTCCGCAGAGGAGAAGCTCACACAGGCTCAGGAAAAAGAACAAAAAGAGGCTAATACTCAGTCTCTAAACTTGAATACAGGTAGCACAACATCAGAAGAAACACAGACTATCCCCAATAAACCTCAAAGTCAAGCCGCCACAGTTACGTCTTCTTCAAGCAAACCACAGCCAATGGGCAAGCAGGAAATGCCCGACATGTTTAAACAGTCATAACGCTTCATTTCTTCAATAATAAAACAGAGTAGGGGAGTGAGAATATTCTTACTCCCTTATTATATAAATATATTAAAATGAACATAACAACTTTAGGAAGCGGTAGCTCTGGTAACGGATATGTAATCCAAAACAAGTCAGAAGCACTTATAATAGAATGTGGCATAAATTACAAGCATGCCGTTGAAGCCTTAAAAGGCAACGTTGGCAAAGTGAGTGGCTGTCTTGTTACTCATAGTCATAGCGACCATGCAGGTTTTATAAAAAATTACGCCAAAGTCTTTAATGTATATGCGACAGAAGAAACACTTCAAGAATGCGATATAAAACCGAACACTTTTCATTTCTGTCCTATACCTTTATTTAAAGAGTTTAAGGTCGGTAATTTTGTCGTTAAAGCGTTTGATACGGAACACGACACGAAAGCACCGTGTGGTTTTATTATCTTTCATAAAGAAATGGGAACAATGCTGTTCCTTACGGACACCCATCATATAAAATATAAGTTTGACTTCCCTATAGATTACATATTTATCGAGTGCAATCATACCGACGAGCTTGTTGAAAACAGTATTAAGGATGGTATCATTCCTCGCAAGGTAGGTATACGAGCTAAAGCAACACACATGAGCCTTGAAAGATGCATCTGTTGTCTTAAAGCAAGCAACACGCACAACACAAAGGCTATTGTTCTTATTCATATTTCTGCAAACAACGGTGATAGTGAGATGTTTCGGAAGATAGTTGCACAACAAATAGGAAAACCCACATATTGCGCAACAAAAGGCTTTAAACTTGATTTTGTTGTCAATATATAGCTAACTCTTGTACTCCAGTACGATAAAACACAACAAAGGAGAAGGTTTCACAATAAAGCCTTCTCCTTTTGCATATGCTATATGTTACCTAACACCTTCCATGCCTTCTCACCCTTGAATGGCGTGTCATCATCATTTAGCCAATTTACCGTTATCTCGCAGAATTTCAACAACATTATACACCAATCTTCATTACGCCACCACGAAAAAAGAAGATTGTGATAATCGGCAATGATATTATTAAGTACTACAGAAAAGTCATATAGATTATAACCTTTAATTTGCGGTTTGTATTCTTCGTACAGTTCCGCACACTCACGCTCCGATACGAAAGGTGCATGTATAATACAACCGTCAGTCGTTGTATAATACATCTGCGAAATACGCTGCTTTGCGCTGTAGGCATCAAAATGATTGCCCACAATAGCCTTTCGTATAGTTGACCTTAAGGCTGTTTTTTCGTCATCGTTTAAACGTTCGTCGAGTATCGCTGTAATAGTAGCGATAACATTGTTCTTTGCCTGTTCGTTTTTGCAAGCATAAACTTCGTTAAATAAGTCTGTCATAATGCAATAGGTTTTTTATGTTTATGTTATAAAGAATTGAATATTTTTTCACAAAGCTCACCCATGATATAGCACGGATGTTCGCTCTGCATTTCTATTCCGTCATTATCGCAGATGTGCGCTACAACATGAAGAAGCTCATGTCCTATAGTGTTCACCAAGCTCCCTTTGTTGTCAGAAGCGCCAACTGCGACAACACTCTCTCGTTTTCCTACATTAGAGTAGGTTAGCCCTCGTTCATTGCTCGCCAATGATAGATGCCTGTATGCCGTTTCAAGAGAGTGACCATTACAGCCTATACCCTCTAAAGCATGGCATATCTCATCAGCATCGTCGGCTGTATACCCGATGAAACACGTAACGCTCCACTTATACTGCACCAAGTGAATCTCACGCTTTATCATAGCAAATCTTCCCAAGGAATAGGCATACCATTGTGGCAGCAATCAGCATAAAAGCGGTTGAACACAAAACCGTCCTTTTGGTCTACATCGTCTATTGTGTCCTTTACATATTGCGCCAAGCTCGCTTCGTCCTTTATGGACTTGCCCCAAAAGTCAGCCTTACACATGTTTGCTACATACACATGGTCATAGCCGACAAGGTTTTCAAGAGTCAGTCCATTTGTCTGCATCATTTCCTCTACCTTGTCCTTGCTTATAGGCTCAATCGGCTCTTCTTTACCGCTCGCCTTGTTAACCTTGCGCATCCGACCGACCGCCCACTCGCACATCTTCTTGTTGAAATGATAGCCGTTATATCTGAGATAAGCTATCATTCCTTCTGGCTTCAAATCGTAGACATCTAAAGGCATTTTACATTTTCCCATAGTCTTTCCTTGTTAATACAGGTAGGAAACAGTATTCCCTACCTGTCGGTTATTACTTAGTAGCGTCTGCCACCATAGTAGCCGCCACCATAACGCTCTCCGTAACGTCCTTCATCGTCGTAGTCCATGCCACGCTCATAGCGTCTTCGCTCGTCACGACCCATGTCTCGATAGTCCGGCATAGGCGAACGCTCGCCCATACGACCGTCACCATGTTTCAAACTTTCAATGCAGGACATTACCTTGCCGCCGTATTTAAGCATCTTCTCGGCATTCTCCACAAGCTCGTCAAACTTGTTTTCTGTTATCTCAACCATATACATAATGTTCAGTATTAAGTGTTTCCGTTCGACTTCTTGTTCAAGGCTCTTTGCAGCATAGTCTCTATATTAGACAATGTGCCTTTCATGCCGCTCACATCGGCTTCAAGATTACCTATCCTCTGTTCCTGCGCCTTTTCCTTGGCTATCTGCGGATTGAGGATGCCCAACATCTGCTCACAGTTCTTTACCACTTTCTCATGGTAGTCCTTACTGTCAAGCACCTCCTTTGAGTGTCTGAACATCGCTTCTACCTCTGCGCTCATAGCCTCACGGCTCTCAGATACAACGAGGTCTCCCGAGTTAGCAATCTGTCCGTTCGATGGCAATTGCTTAAACTCCGCCTCACCATCTGGCATCTTGACCTTTACATCTACCGTTGTTTCCATTGGCTGCGGATTAAACTGCCCAGGCTGATACGAAGGAAACTTGGGTTGCGGATTGCTCACGCTTACCACTTGCCCTATTTTCAGTGTCGGTTCTCCCGACTTGTCAAGCACATAAAATATGCTATTTGGTCTTAGTCCTTGAAACATAGAAGTCGAATTTTAACTTGTTATACAATACCCGTCATCAACTGAAGGGTGTTAGTGTCTCTCTCGAACCACAACTGATATACACCAGTTCCGGCTACATCGGCAACGGTCAGTGCTGCTCCGTTGAACTTGGTAACTGCCTGTGTCGTGCCGTTGGTCTCAAAGAGGATTGGCAGCGTGGTCGTTGTACCTGTCGGTATAGCCTGTAGCAGATTGACGAAAATCGTTCCTCTGTAGTTGGCATTCACGAAGGCGTGGTTCTTAAAGGTAAACACCACGTTGTCAGTATTCACCTTGACACTCGTTGAGCCTATCGCTGCAGAACCTCTTCTATTGACCCATGAAAAAGGATAGCCCCAAATCATAGTCTTGTCCTCCTTTCTTTAAGTCCAGAAGCTAGCACCATTCACGGCATTAAAACCATACAGTCCCATCTGAGCTGCTACACAGTTAGGAACGGCTGTAAAGGGGCTGTAAGCAACAGTCGCTGTCTCGGGCAATTTGCACTTGATTCCTGCTACTTCTTGCTGCAGACCTGTCAATACGGCATTGATAGGTGCTATAGCCTGACCTACAATCTGCGAAGTCATGGCTGAAGATTTGAAGGTGCTGTTCTCTTCACGCAGAGCGTCTATCTTGTTCTGCATCTCGCGCATCTCAGCCTGCTTCTGACCGTTTACGATGGTCTGGGTGCTATCCTTAATGGCGTTGTGCAAGTCGCAAGTCTGACGCTGCGTCTCGTAAGCAACATTAGAGAAACCACGCTCCTGACCAACAGCCACGTTGTTGATAGCGTTCGTCAAAGCTCCCGTCTGCTGACACATTGCCAGCTTCACGTTACCGTCCATTGCGGTAATGGCGTTGTTGGTCTTGCAGCAACACTCAGCCAACTGTGTGGCAATAGCGTTGTTACCCTGCATGAGAGCGGTGATTATCTGATTGGTATTCAACCCCATCTGATTACCGATGTTGCATACCTGCTGACCCAAGCTGTTGATAGCAGCCATTACAGCATCGCTCGAAGTGTTGAGGGCTGTTGCCAAGCTCTGAACATCATAGCCATTGCGCTGAACAGCTTGCATGATAACAGCTGTGTTCGCATCGTTGTTAATCATTGGCACAACGCCACCCTGTCCGTTAGGCATCATGCCGCCGCCAAAACCGCCGCCAAAGAAGTTACCTCTACCCATGAGGATAAACAGAAGCAAGATAGCGAACAGATTTTCACCCCAACCATTGCCGTTGCTCTTGCCGTTGCAAAGGGCAAACAAGCTTGGGTCTACGCCCTGCTTCTGCATGAGTGCTGGGAGCATAGCCAAAATGCTATTAAGACCGCCACCAGTACCAGGACCATTCTCTCCGAATACGTAAGTTTTACTCTCCATAATAACAATCTTTTTTCAGTTTTTACCTTAATAGATTTACTAACACTATTGTAACGTTACAGACACAAAATTAGCGTGTTACGACAAATAAAGCCATAACACGCTCACACTTTTTATTATCCCTTGTAAATCAGTTATTTAGGTTGATAGCATATACTATCATTTCTTATGGGTCTTTCTTATAAACGGCAGTATGTCCCATTTCTTCCACCATCTAACATGACCTCCTACGTCTTGCTGTCCGTTTGGAATATCTCCTCTTTTTACCATTCTGTTGAGTGTAGCTTCACTGACACCAAGCTTACGTTGTACTTCTTCTTTAGACATCATAGGATTCATCAGATTCGGAAGATAGTCTTCGCATAATTCTTCTATATCTTCATCTGACATTCCACAAGCTGTTACCTTTTCTCCGTTTTTCTGTTGTTCCCACGCTTTCATACAGCTCTCATACAGAGATTTCAGAATTTGAGCCAAGGTGTAGTAATTAAAAACTTTCCTTTTCATATTTTTCGCATTTAGAAGAAAATTCTTTTGCCTATCCTTGTTCTTGTTAAGAACCAGTCAATCGTCCAATACAGGTAGAATACTCCTGTCATCACTATTATAGACATACATGACATTACCATTTCATTTGTGGTATACCACGACCAGTACGTAAGGTGTATTGCATTGACACCGAAGTAGTAAAAGAACGGAATCCTGTACACCCAACACAGCCAGAAGAATCTACTGAATAGTATAAGCAAAATCGGCAGCACATACAGTAACACATATATAAATGTGTAGCTGGGCCAATGCTCTGAATGCACGATAAACATTTCTCGTGGATTTTGCGAGAAGTCCCACATAGCAAAGCTGTGCCACACCATTATACATATAGGTAGCCATTTAGTTATCCATTTAATAAATTTCAACAGCCTTCTTGAATAGCTGTTGCCGCTCATAATTAACAGCGAGATTACCTCGCTCACGTCCATTCCATCCATGACAGAAAGGAGTGTCTTTTTCTTTTCATCTGTCATAATCGTTTTGTTTATTATCTGACATCGTGCAAATATAACAAAAAATGTCAGAATGCAGTTATTTTGATTGTTAATTTTTCGAATTGTTAGTATATACTTGATTTATGTGATAAAAAAATACACAAAAGAGGTTTATTGTAACAATTTGGAAATAAAAGCCTTGCCTATCTATCACAGACAAGCAAGGCACATCCTAAAACAATCTAATTACCTAAAACATACCTAATTATTCCTTTTTTCAGTTGTTAAGCGTTTCTTAATAACTGAATGTTTCTTGTCAGTTGTCAAATTATCTTTGACAACTTGGCTATTTTCATACTTTGGCATAAATGCCGAGATAACAGCAAAGATACCAAAAAATATCAATATTACGTATTTCATATTACTTACCGAATGAAAATAGTTTATACCCGACACCAACGCCTATATAAGGCTGTAAGCCGTTATAGGGAGTAAGCCCATAGCCAATGTTTAAGCTAATCACAAACCTATTAGGAGGTTCTTTTATTATCTTGCTTACCGTCACCACCTCTCGTTTCTTATACACCCTTATACTATCCAATGATGGTTCATATCCGCTCACCCAGGCAGTATAGGTGCTGTCGCAATACTGTTTCTGAATGATAGGTATATTAACACCAGCACTATCTATACAGATAGGGTGCACTGTATCATGTACAATAGGCAGTTTCTTGGTCACATACCTCACCACCACGCTGTCCCTCGCTACAGGCTTCATGTAGGGGACAGTGTCCACCACCGTCACCCTCGTTGTGTCCGTTTTTATCCGCCCTTCTATCCGCCCTTTGCCATTTTCGCAGTATAAAAGCCAATTCAGGCACAGCGAACACACCAGCACAAAGCACACAATCCACTTTTTCATACCTTCTGATTAATAACCATTTTGTGGGTCACGTTTCATGCAACCCTTAATTACACACTTATAGCGCTGTAGTTCAAGTTCTAACTGCGCCTTTTCCTTATTTATCTGCAAAATATCTAAATTCTGCTTTCTCACCAAATCGGTCTGTTCTGCAAACCGTTGCTCTTTCTCTTTGAGCTGTGTTTGCAAAAAGTCCATAGCCTCTCGTAAAACGTTAAATTCCACGTTGTCGGCTTCGGCTTCCTCCTTTCGGCGGTTGGTCTTTCTGTTCATGCAGTACTTAATCATTTCCCAACCACCCAAAGCAGTTATGACCGATACTACAATTTCTACTACTTGCATATTCTCCATTCCTTTTTCTAAATGATTAATTATTAATGTCATTCCCTCTGCCACACCTACACCATTCTAACTCTCACTTGCATATCCCCAACGCTCTCTTCGCTCTCGCCAGATACCCGCACCGTTCCTTCAATCCGTTCTGACCGCCGTTTATCTTCTTCGTGATTTTCACCACGTCGTCGTTGTCTGCAAGTATGTTCAGACCGTGCGTCTTCCACCACCACATCGAGCTTTTCACCGCACCCAAAGGCTTCTCCAGCAGCTCAGGATTCGCCATCACGTCGCCCTTGCAGTAAGCTGAGCGGTTATAAGCGTCATAATTCGAGCGTCCAGTAATCTGAATCAGACCCCTGCCACGGTACTTGTAGCCGTCGCCGTCCCTCTGTGGAGTGTTCCCAAGCATCTTCGCCAGTTTCCCCGTATCGTACTTGTCAAAGTAGCCCTTGCTGCCCTGTTCCACCGTCCACCTCAGCTCACCGCTCTCATGTGCTATCTGAGCCAAGTAGTGAGCCATGCGCAGATAAGTGTCAATCTCGAACACTTCCGCATAGCTGTTGATATACGAGAGGAATTTGTCAATCCTGCTCGCAGCTGTAGGCATAATCTGCAACAGCTGCACCTTAGTAACCTTTACCATTCTCTTTTCTTTTTTAAATATTTCACTTTTTTACTATATATTCTCTCCATGCATATTTGTTCCTCAGATCCAAATATATCAAGTTAGGCTCGTAAGTGTATGCCTCCCTTTCGAAAGAGACGGCTCTGTAAGCCTTGTGGCAGTCTCTGAGCATTGCCAACTTGATTAGCCACTCCACCAGATACCAAACGTAATACAACACATACCCCATTTCCTTCATCTGGGCAGTATGTATCATTTCGTGGTTGATGTCCGTCTCCCTCATCGTGCATCCCTTGCGCACGAACAGCACTCCAAACAGGTTAATCGCCTTGAAGCCCGGAAAGGGAATGATGCTGTTATATATCACCTTCATAACTCAACATTTAACATTTAACATTTAACACTCAACATTTAACATCCAACACTTACCCCACCGTGCTCCAATACGTCAGCAGCACCATCCATATCGCCGTCACCTCCGCCATAAGCCACGGATGGTCGTCCTCGCTCCTACATGCCCAGTACACTGCATACCACCCTAATAATGCAACCACAATCCTCCAGTTCACCGTAAGACACCATCCGACGCTCGCCACAGCCGATATTATAGCACCCGTCTTATGCACCTTCCTCTCGCTCTCATCCAGGAACCTCGGCACAGCACCCACGAACATCAGCCCTGCACAAGCCAAGAAAGCAAGGCACTGCACACCCAGTCCGCTGTCAAGCAAGCACACCATCATCATTGCACCGAATGCAATCATCACCAGCTGAAACACCCAACCTCTCTTGCCAAGCAAGTAGTAGATAGTGCTCACCATATCCGGCACACCGTACTTATTAATCACCACGCAGAGCATCGCTATAAACAGCAGCTCTGCAACAAAACTCAATACTACCATATTCTTAAAGTTAAAAGTTAAAAGTGAAGAGTGAAAAATCCATGTGCTCTCTTAACTATCGGATTCTTCACTTTTCACTCTTCGTTTTTCACTTAAACACTCATTTCCAGCATCTTTGGATAGCCTGCGGTATAATCATACCCAAGTACCTCCTCAACCGTGCTCATTTCCGCTACCGCCTTCTTGTGCGCAGCCGTAACGTTGAAGCACTCAAGGGCATACATCTCCAGTGCCGAGAGCAGCTGTATCGCCTTGTCGCACTCCACCACCAGCTTCACATCGCCCAGCCACAGCGTCGTTGTAGCCTGTCCCATGGCCTTCGCAATGGTCGTCGAGTTCATCAGTCCTACACGCGTAGCCTTGTCGAGCCACACACGCTGTCCGTTGAGGATAAAGCCGTTGACGGCAGAAGACGTGTCATGCTTCTCAATCTCCGCAAGCACCATCTTCTGTGCGGCAGCAGTAAGAGCTGCCTCCGAAGTCATGCCGCCAGTCTCCAGGCGCACACCGTCATACACCCACACCTTGCGTTCCACCACAGCCCACATGTCTTTCAAGTCAGAACTAAAAGTTTCCGGACGTTCTATTTGCGTCTTCTCCTGACCGTTGATAAGCAGCAACACAACACCATCGCCAACAGTCAATCGTGGCTGTGCCTCGCTAAAATAATATTTCTCCATAATCAAAATAATTTAACATTTAACACTTAAAATTCAGCATTCGATATACTCCATCTGATTAGTCGAGCCTTCAAAGATATATCCGCACTCGTCCACAATCCTCACGTCCTCCAACGGCAGCAAGGTCTTCTTGCCATATTCCTTCTCTGCTTCCACCATCCACGCCACGATACCCATCATGCCACCATGCACCTCTCTGGCTATTGTCTTGCCCGTCAGCTCACCATCAGCAGTCACCTCCGGCATACCGATAAGCATCTTTATCCAATTAGGTTCGCCCGTTTTCTCGCTCTTGCGTATCTCGTAGTCGAAGACAGTGAACGCCTGTCCGCTACGTGCCAACTCCAGTGGCTTTATATTCGGAGCGTCCATCTTGCGGTCTATGCGTATCTTCTTTGTCAGTTCTCGTAGCTTCATATCTTTCTCAATTTTCACCATCTCTCCGAATCCGTCAGTATGACGCATCAGTCCGAAGTAGCTGCCCCACGAATTATCGTTATTGCACATTCTCGCTCTCAATAGCGTGTCTTTGCGTATAAGGCAATAGCCCTTGTTCGAGTCCGTCACGCTCTTGTCGTTGTTGCGTATCACCCTATAACCGCAGAAGTCAATCCCTCGCTTGTCGTTGATGTCGGTAATCCTTGTATCGCCACGCTTCGCCCTCATCTTCAGCTCATACCACCAGTACTGCCTTATCCTCCACTTCATCCGTTGCGCTTCCTCCCTTGTTCGGCAAGCCACCATGCAATTATCTGCATAGCACAATCGCCATTCAGTGTTTCGGCACAGCCACTCATGGAATCTCAGCATCAGTATATGGTGAGCAAGCGGACTCGTCGGTGTGCCTACAGGCAGTTGCCCGTCAACAAAGCACAACTCCACGGCAAAGTCTATCAGCCACTTGTCACCAATAAGGTATTTCAGCTCCTTGCGCAGCACGCTCGGCTTCACGTGCATATAGCATTTTCGTTGATCGGCAGTCACTACCCAGTCCATTTCGCGCAGATCGTAAAACAGGTGCTTCACTCTTGGAAGAACATAGTTGCTTTTCAGCTCCTTGTGCTTTGCCGACGGAGTAATACCGCACCCTTCCTTGCAGTTAAGCGACACCAACGGGTCGCGTCTGCGGTATATCGGCTCCAACTTGTTCTTCAGCAGATGTTCATACACTAAAGTTCTGAACGTAGGCGCGTCGATATGCCTCACCTTCTTGTTGTTGTTCACCTTGGTCAGCTTCCAGTACTTGATGTCCTCATGCCAGCTTCCATCTTTGAGATGTTGTTCAATACTTGCGCATAGCCCTTTTACATCCTTCAATGCCTCCGCCACCTCTGGGCGTTTCTTTCTGCCCTTAGCGGCACTCTCCACTGCTCTGAGGTAGTCGTCAGCAACGAAGGGTATGTAGTTGGGTCTATGCACGTTAATAATATGTTTTGTGCGGATTGCTCCGTTGTTAATAATCAGTGTCGGGCTAAAAAGTTGACGGAACTGTCTGCCCGTCAGAATGTCTCTCGGTCACGTTCGCCGCATCACGTACAGCCATCGTGCTACGCTCACATCCCTTGTCTTTGATATTTTCTGCTTCTCCTGAGCGAGAGTGGTGTTCCCGTGTTATTGGTTCTGCATCATTTATGATGCCCGACGTTGGGCAGAACCGCCATTATTCACGTTCGTATTAGCAGCCGAGTTGTTCGCATTCAGATACCGAGGCGAACAATTCGCATTATTCGCATTGCCACGAAAGCGCACGGCTCGGAGACACCAACCTCTTTAGCCATCATCTATATGGATAGCGTCACCTCTCATGCAGGCTTCAGAGGCTTCGGCCCTCATGCCGAGCTTGTTCTGGTTTTGAGGAAATATTTTGTCTTGATTCATTTTATTCTATCTTTTAAACCACTATAAAGTTACTAATTTTGTTTCTGATTGCCAAAGACATGGCGCGGTTGCACCGCGCTGCACAACGTTGCACTAAGTTGCACCCGGCTGCGCCTATTGCACGATGCGACACTGGGCAGAACCGCCATAAAACACGTGCGGAATAGCAGCCGAGTGGTTCGCATTCAGAAACCGAGGCGAACAATACGCATGACTCGCATCGCCACGAAAGCGCACGGCTATGCGCACGCGCTGGTTGAGAGTAGAACTCCAGTACGGAAATGCCCACGAGTAGAAGCATTGCCAACTGCTAAGATTTCCTCCATCGGCAATCTTGTATGGGATATACCCAAGTCTATTCTTACAGTAACCGTCCGACAAGATAGGAGAACCGAAAGTACCAATCTTACCATACGTAGACTCGAAGCCGAATGTGCCAAGATTGTTCTTGCTGACACCAGACTCATTCACCCACTTTGACTGGTTGGGTTCAAGATAGAAATCTATGTAGTTCTTTAACAGCTGCTCGGCATTGTAGCTGCCGTTGGTCTGCACCTTGTTAGTGCCCACCATCTCACAGCCGCCTCCCCAATAAGCAAAGACATCACCACTGACGTTCATGCCGTGCATGAGACTCATTCTAAGACTTAGCTCAAGGTCGTATGTAGCAAGCGTGTTAGCGTCTTTGTAGCCCTTACAAGTGCCAATCTTCTTGCGATACACCTTACAGTTCATCACTCCGTCAGCCAAGCCCTTTACGCCCGTTATGTTCTTATAGCGGTACGTTACGCCATACGCCTCATACTCGGTGTTCTCAGCAATTCCGAACTCTGCTGCCCACGATGCTGCCATCTGGCTCTCCATGCACTGCTCCTTTGAACGATATAAATTCACGAACCACGAAAAGTTATTCTTTTCCAACTTTTCGTTATGTCCAAATGGTGTGCTATCGCCAAATCCGCGATATGTCCATTCTTCCGTACCCTGTTCCTTGCATCGCACACCGCCATTGTCGAGCCATGTATTCTCCGAGTTGCAAGCGTCATTGCTTGATATGCCCGAACCAAACAAATTATTGTCGTGCAAGTACTTTGTTCCATACAGCAGCTCCATACACAGTATAAAGGTGTTGACACCATGAAAACCTCCTTCGGCAAAGGGCAGTGGCGCATTGGTGTCAGCATTGTTGGCACGAGCCTTTTGCATGTTGCTCACCTGAGTCATATCCGATATACGAGGATATGTTCTACCATCGTTTACGTACATCGAACACATATTCTCGCCTGCTCCGCTCGGTCCGTTGGTGGTGTTTGTGTCACCCACGGCATAGACGTAGAAGAAGTTGCGTGTCTTGTTGCCTACCGTAGTAACAGGACAAGGAGACAGAGCCGTTCCAAGCAGAGGGTATCTGCCAGTATCAATGCCATCATAGCGCACCTGACGCTTGAAGATGCCCGTCAACACCTTACCGCTATCGCCAGTCTGACGGTCTACTGGATATAGGGTGTCGTAGCGACCGATCATCACCGAATACTTTGTCTCTGTGGTCTCCCAAGGCAACAGCTGACGCACCTTGTTACCCTCTCCGTCGTACAAGTCTACCAAACCAAGCGAGTTGTACACCTCTGTTGCATCGTAAGGATGTGCGCCAGCCTTATCTGTCACAACAACACCATTTTTCAGCGTCAATGGAGTTGTGTGCTCGGCATCGGTATAGAGTTGTACATCACACGCAGCACGCATCGCCTCCGTAATACCCACGGTAGGCGCAAACGCACCCGACACAAAGCGGAAGTGATTATTGTCCATCAACTGACCTACAGGGTGTGTAGCCTCGCCAGTGTTGTCGGTTTGGTCGATAAGGTACGGATGCCAATCGCCCAAGAACTCCTTGTTTCCCTTGCAGTTCTTGAAGTGAGGGTCGCCCGTCACCTCGTCGTTCTCGCCTACATAGTAATCCTTAACGTTCTCCTTCAGTTCGGCAATGTCAGCAGCGTTCTGTGCCACAGCCTCCTTAGTCTCCTTCATGTCCACTACAAGCTGATTCACCTTCTCGCCCTCACCGACTTTCACACTCTTGCTTTCACCCTCGCGATTGGTAACAGTCAGCAATCCGTCGTCGGCAAGAGTGGCATTGACGTTCTCGGCTGCTCTCACCGCATCCACTGTCGAGGCCGCACCCTTGTTGGCAGCATCAGCAGCAGCGTTGGCAGTGTCAGCAGCCGACTGTGCAGACATCACAGCCTGCTGGCTGGCATCAGCACGCTCCTGCTCAGCCGATACTCGCAGCTTCTCGTTAGCCATACGTCGCGCCTCCGCTTCCGCTCTCAGCTTCTCGTCGTTGCCTCGTGTGTTCTCAGCCTCCGTGCGGTTCGTCTCGTTGCTCGCACGCTGCGTCTCAGCCTCCGTGCGCTGAGTTTCAGCCTCTGCACGCTCATGCTCAGCCTTCACGCGCTCCTGCTCATTAGCTGTTGCCGTATTGTTAATAGCCACAGCCTTATCCACCTCCGCCTTAGCCTTACGCAGCGTGTCGGTAAGCTGTAGGTTGAGAGCTTCGCCCTGCTCAGCAGCCTCCTGCGCACGACTCGCCTGAGCCTGTGCCGATGCCGATGCCGAAGTCGCAGCCGTAGCCGCTGCATCCACCTTGTCCAAAGCAGCCTGTAGCCCAGCCGTAGCTGTAGTCACGCTCTCCGCAGCCTTAGCCGCTTCCGCTGCCTTGTCGTTAGCAGTTTTAGCAGCAGCGTTGGCAGCCGTAGCAGCCTCCTGCGCACTCTGAGCACCGTCGTGAGCGCTCTTAGCGTCCACGAGCAGGCTCCACCACTCGTCCTCACCCACAGGCTCGTGCCCGATGTTGCCGTCCGCCTTGCTCAGATAGGTGTTGCCGCCGTGCGTCACAAGCTGTAGCTTACAGTAAGTCACACTCGCGTCGTATGCCCCTTTAGGGTGCATGCCGACACTACCCATGTCAATGTACTTCTTTTCCATATTCACTTGTTATTATAAAAATCGTTCTTCGTATTAGTTCTGTGCTACGAGCAGATGTCCTTCTTCCGACAATTTGAATCTGTCCATATCGCCCTCCGTGATACAGGCAATCAGCTTACCTTCTACCACGTCAAACGTCGGGTAATCAAACGAACCCTTGGAGTATTTGTCTGTTTTTTCATATTCTCCCGTCTCCTCATTCCACTTCATCCAATATCCGTCCTCACCGATGATGTTCGGATGGTCAGCCAGCGCCTTGGCACGGTCGCCCTGCTCGTTAGCATATCCGGCAGCGGTATTAGCCGATATGGTAGCAGCGCCAGCATCCCCTACAGCCTTGTCTATGCGCACGTCCACCTCGCTCAGTTTAGCGTCCACATTGCCGATAGCCTCGCCAGCGCTCTCAATCAGCTTGCCCAGCTCCACGCTCGGAGGCAGCACAACGATAGCCGTGTCCATCTCCACCGAGTCCTCGCCCTCTATCACCTCGCCAAACGCCGTATCACCCTTTGCATTATTGTCCACGAGCATAATCTGCTCATACTCGTTACTGCGCCAAGAACAGCCGAACAGCTTTCCGTGTACCTCCAGGGCGTATGAGCCGAGTGCCATTTCCGAGCTTCGCACCGTAGCCTCTATCAGCGAGTCGTCTTCCGCACTAATCGCGAACGTCAGCTTTCTGCGCCTGAAGGCATTCACAAGATTCACCTCCACCTCCTCACAGGCAGGCAACGGAAACTTCTCCGTCTGTCCGCCCACGATTTTACGCACCGGGATGCGAAGCGTAAAATCATTACCTCTTACAATCTTTTTCATAGTTCCATCATTTATAAATAGCCTTAATACTCACTCATTCGGCCTGTAATGTACGTGCAATTCCAATCCGTGCCGTCATAGATAAACAGAGATATTTGTCCTCGCGAGTTAGACAGACGCTGTTGCGTCACATCTGTTCCTCCTGCGGTTCGGATATTCTTTTTGTTGCTCTTTATGTAGACCTTTCCGCCACCCTTCTGTATCACTGTCACCTGCTGACCTGCGATTGGTTGTGTCGGTAACGATACGGTGATTGCGTAACTTTCATTTTTAGCTACCACAAGCCCCGTACTGTTGCCCATGCCCGAATCACTTCCGGTGTCATGCACATGATTTACAAACACACCACGGATAGCCGCATTAGTCTCCATCACGATGCCTCCTTGAGGTTTGTAAAGATATACTGCCGGAGTCTCACCCCCGAATGGCGAATATACATAAGCAGTCAGTTGTGCTGTACCAAACGTAGCACCGGGTATCGCGTAGCCCGTCGGCAAGCCCCAATCGTTTGTGGCGCCTCTTGCAACGGTGTAAGCCGACTTGCCCAGCCAGATGCCAGTATAATTGCCGGCACCGTCACCACAACCGAACTCAGTCACCTGTGCTCCAGTACGCATATATCCTGAAATTGGGTTGCCGCTGCGCACAAAAGCAGGTGTGTACTGTATCATGCTGCCGCTTATATTTACGTTTCCTACTGTCGTGTCGTTAGCTGTGATAATGTCGCAACCAAGATTTTCATCGTGCTCAATCGCCCAAATTCCGAATCTACTGCTGCCTGTCACATTCAGATTCCCTGCTTCCACGCTCTCGGTTCTCAGAGTGTCGATTACCGCTTGCTTAGCTTTTATAAGATTAGCATTAATAGCACCGTCCTTGAACACAGCGGTCTCTTTACCGCTTTGGTCTCTGAACACCGTCTTGTCTGCCGTCAGCGTTATCTGCTTGCTGTTAATATCAATGCCAGCAGCAAGCAGTCGCGACGACATAGAGCGACTTGTCGTGTACTCCGTCACCGTAGCGCCGTATTCCAGCTTCGGCTGAGATACATAGAGGTCACAACCCTGCATACAGCGTATAAGCACGTATTTAGGCAGATTGCCGCCTACCACTCTCCAGTGCACCCAGTATCGTTTCCATACATAGTCTTCCTTAAACTCCACCTGAGCGTTGCCGTCTGCTGCTTGATGTTGATTAGGACCGTCTACTCTGTCTAATACCTCAGTATATACAACTTGATTACCGTCTTTGTATAAGTACGCTACGAACTTACCTCCGATATTACCCTTTGCCATAAACGAGAGCATATAGTCCTGTCCTTTTTTCACCACATCGTCACCTAAAGTCCACTCCAGCATATTAATGCTATTGACATTAGTAGCATTTCTAATGTCAGTATTCAGCGTAGGCAGACCGTTATACGTCTGCCTAATTTTTTCGTCAGCGCTGTCATTTTTAGGATGTAGAGTCGAATAGCTTTCATCACGCCAAGTCAGATTGCCTCCTACATGCAACGTATCAGTATTATCAAGCAAATTGCCCCCGACATAATCCGCATCCTCCTTCGACAGCGACCAACCTACATATTCGTCGCCCTCGACGAGCATAGGCTGGCTGAGGTAAAATGCGCCATCTTTATCAAGATTTGTAAGTATGTCTACCTGTATGTATTCATAAGGAGCATCAGGTTGCACTGTTATAACTCCTTCAATACGTTCCCATTGTGTTCCAACCGTTTTCTGCGCCACAAAGCCACTGCCATTAGGCCCTTTATATCCTTCTGCCGAATCGACACTTGTAGCATTCTTTGTCCAAACCGCCTCTAATGCCACAGTAATGGGTGTCGTCGCTTTTGCCATCACGGAAAAATGGTATTTCTTACCCTTTTCGACTTTGATATTACGACCGCCTACATACGTATTATAACACCATTTTAGGCCGGTGAAACCTTTTTTTGAACAACAACACGAATTAACTCCGTTATATTGTTCAAGTATAGAAATAAAGGAATCACCAACGAGAAACACTCCTTCACCCTGCCTTCTCAGCGCACTCCCAACAAGCAAATTCTTCCTGCCCACAGCCGTTTCGCTCACCTTCAGCGAAATATCCCGTGCCGTCTGCTTGATAGTCGAAGTGTAGTCCGTCAGCTCGCCCTGTGTCTTCAGAGGTAGGTTATTGTATTTGTTGCTAATCTCAGAGAAACTACTTGTCAACCCGTACATATTCATCTCGATGCCGCCCCACACCGCCGACACTTCAATGTCCACCTTCAGCGTGGTATAGATATAGCTGTCCGTACCATCAGCAGCTTTATACCTCGCAGCTAAAGTGACACTCGCAGTAGTCACTGGCACCAGAATGGTCGTGCCGTCAGATGCCGTGACAGTATGTTGAAAGACATCCTTGATACGGACGTAAAAACCATCGTTGTCTGCTTCCACTACCGCGTCACAACCTCTCGGTTGCGCGGAAGGGTAGCCGAGAATATGACTCATACCCCAGTCCTCACCGTCACGACTGAATTTTACCCGTGCTACACTGTCCGAATCTATCACAGCAGACACATTGCCGTCGCTGTCCCGTTCAGTAGAGAGTACGAGAGGATTAGGATTCCATAACGCAACAATAGCGCTCTCACCGTCCTTACCTGGTTTGCCTTGCGCTCCTGGTTGTCCGTCCGCTCCTGGCTCTCCTTGCGCTCCCTGAGGGCCACGGTCGCCAGTATCACCCTTCTCGCCCTTCTCCGCCTTCATCACCAGCTGCCAGTCGGCGTTGCCCTCCTTAGGCTCCGTAGTGCTGCCCTCGCTGTTAGTACACAGCCACACACCGTTATTATGCGAAACCTGGTCATAATAGCTGTAGCTCACACCATTCTGCCACTCGCCTCTGTAGTTCACAATGTGTATCGTGTCACCAGTAGGCGACACCCACTCAAACGACGTAGACACAAACTTACAGCCATCAGGCGAAACATAGAACACCTCGCAGCCCTCATGCGAATATCCCAAAACACCCTTATACGCCACAATACGAGGAGTGCCAGGCCCCGTCGTCTCCAGTATCATCACGCCCTGGCGGTCACGCTCGTTAGGATTCTGATTGCCGTCAAGCACAATTGTGTCGCCAGCCATCGGCACGTCGCTGCCCAGCTCGCAGTTGTCCTTGGCTATCTCTATCCACCCGAACTTCTTGCCGTCATACAGCACATTGCCTTCCTCGTCAGTCAGCGCCACATTCTCATCGCTCACAGCCGTCACCAGTCGCCACCACGAGCGCGTCGGCTTCTGCTTGTTGGCAAGCCCGAACGTCTGGCAGCGGGCCTGGTCGCCCACACGCCACAAGTTCTGCGTAGCCGTAGTGCCGTCGTCGGCCAGCAGCCAGCAGCGCCAGCCTTTCAGCACGCCAGCCTCTATCAGCTCCTCAGTCTTGAATATCTTGCCGCCCGAACCGCTCAGGTACACATTGCCACCGGCATACGACAGCTTCCTCACCTCTAACTCTTGGAAAATAGCCTTGCCCCACACCTGTAGTTCGTGAATGTCAAGCCTATACTTGCCGTCGCCACGGTCTACGATGCCAAACCCCTGCTGTGTCGCCCCGTTATAGCCCAGTGACACGATACGTCGCAGCACAGCGTTGCCCAACACTGCATTACCCTCCGCATCGACACCCTTTTCACCGTCACCTATCTTAAGACCCTTCATAAAGCGTATCTGTCCCTGAGCAATATCGTCATATTGCTTCGACAGAAAGTACTTGCTGCCATATTTAGAGACGATACTATTAAATTGTGAACCAGAATAGCTACTGCCGTTACCATTTGAACTATTAGCAATGATTGTCTGCACATCATCTTTTAATTGTGTGACAGTTCCCTTGTTCGCCTGATTGCCGACTGTGATTTCTTGAATAAAATCATAATCCAGATTGGTCGTTACCTTTAAAATTCGAGTGTCAAGTGTATAACCTTGACCATCGCTATATTTTACCTTTTGTCCAATTTGTAATCTCGGATTATTTGCTTCAAACACCTGCGGATATACAGAAAATTCGTAGTTGTTTAAATCTGAATTTAACCGTTCAATTTCTTTTATCGCTTTGTTCAACAATTTTTCTTGTGCGTCTTTCTGATATTGTTCAGACATCGCGATATTGTACAGGACAGTAATATTACAGCTTAAATTTGGCAAAGATTCGCCACGAGGTATCAACCTTTCATTTTCATTTGTCGGTATTATAAGATTATTCTCTTCTTGATAAATTATCTCATAGTCACCGCTCAAAATATTAAAATTGGCTGAATCTACATCATCAGAATCATGCGCTGAATAATTGTCCTTGTGATATTTCAGCTCAAAACCAACATGCTCTCCATTTGTTCCACGACCTGCCAACGGGGTAGACAATGCATTAATGTTCGTATTCGCTTCGAATGAGCATGACAATGTTTTGCCGTTAACAATTAAATTGTCGGTTATTTCAAAGTCATACCAATAATGTGTTACCCCATCGTCTACAGTTTTATTCACAAGTTTTTTGGTCTTGTCTTCTGTATTTGTGCAGTACGCAAGGCGCATATACCACACCGTGAAGGTTTTATACGTTGCAACACTGCCGTCAGCATTATATGTAAGTGGTATTTTCTTTTTCGTAGTATCATCAAGAACATATTTTTGTCTTCCTCTAACTTTGTAAACATAAGTGTTTAGCGAAGGGAAAACGTCAGAGAAATTCAGTACTTTTGTCAGCAAAGGTTCTTTGGTCTTGTCTTTGCGCAAGTCTATCGTAGAGAAATCGTCTACAGTGTATTCAACTTCTTTACCGTTAATGCTGACAATCCCTTTTCCGCTTGCTAATTGCAATCGTATATCACTTGAAGAAACGTTCTCTCCTAAACTGTTTGTCTGTGTAATATTACGTGTACCACCAAACACGGTGTATGCATTATAGTAATTCTCTTTGCTTTCTGTGACAGATGGAGTTCCTATATTTCTTCCTACTTCTAACGGCACAGCAACTTCATCCAAGACAACTTTGCCAAGATAAATGTCTTCGTTGTCGTAATCTATATGCCATTCACACGTATCTCCTTCCGCATTTGCTATAGAAGACAAAGCAGACAATACGTCATTATCAGAAAACGATACGGATAAAGAATTTTTTAATTCACCAGACAAAACTGACTTCCATCCGCATTTGCCAAACTGAATATCATTGTTTAGGAAATCGCATATTTTACCCATTATAACATCAGGCGTACCAACGAAAGTCCAGTTAGTCTGTTTTATGGTCTCGTTTTGCGAGTTTTTTGTTTTTATATAGAAAGGTATTTTGCCTAACAACATTTTCGGATGCTGAAACTCCGGCGTATACTTCCACGACATTTCGTCAGTTTGCACTGGCTCGTAAGGTTCAAGCAGAGAAAAACGCTGTGTCACCTTGCGTGTCTGGTCTATATAATACGTGTGTACAATGTAAGCTCCGACGGGTAAAATGATTTTACAAGCAGCACTAAAAGACAACGAGATAAAGTCGGACTTTGAAAGCTCTTCTTCTCGTTGTGCTTCTTTTGTGATAGGCGCTTGCATTATTATCTCGCCGTCAAGATTGTATATGTTTATCATATTTTTTCTCTGTCGTTAGGGTTGTTTTCCGTTAATCGCAATGTAAAGTTACTTTTTTTCAAGCCGTAATCCCCATATTTTGAGCATTGCGAATAAACAAACTTAAAGACACGTTTTAGACAAGGTACTTTTAGACAAAATTCTCCACTGTAAGCTATTTTGTCAAGAAAAGCTTCGTATTTGTCGAGATAATCTTCTTGTGTCGAACCTTCTAAAAAGAAAGATAGACTAACCTCCCGTTTGTCTTTCTTTGCATATTTTGCAGCTGCCAACACTGACACTCCATTTTCTAAACGACTATCGTTCGAGACGAATGATTTTACAGGAGGAGGAGTAAGCAGAGCTTCCCTCCATCCTCTTGTTAATGTTACACCGTAGGTAGATATGTCGATATAAGCATCATTATTTTCGCTTACCAATTTTATAAATGCTTGATTTTTCATTTTAATAATTTTTCTTCATTAAGTTATACATGTTCGCAATATCCTCACGTATCAGTATGATAGGAGCTGTATTTTTTACTATTTGTTGTAACTGCCCAAGACCTTCATATTGAATGTCACGCATTTCGGTCATATTTACAGCCATATTTTCAGCAAAGCTGCGCATTACACTTATATCTGCACATATCTGCGCTCTTGTCTCATTTCCTTGTTCAACTGCTATTTGCATAGCATAGCCAATTCCAATCAACGTGCTTGCTTGGTCAGCTGTTATTGCTTCGATAGCTTTGTTTGTAGCTGACTGGGAAGACACTTCTGCGTACCCAGTTATCTTAGCTGCTTCGTCACGATATTGCATTCCTTTCTGAACAATGTCGTTATACTTCTTGTTAAGTTGAGATATTTCGTCAGAAGTAAGCCCGTTTTCTGCCATTTTTGCCCATTCATCATAGAAACTTTGCAATTCATTGTCAAGCAAATCTCCGATTTTAGCATCCATGACGGCATCAAAAAGGTAACCACTGAAATCATCAGCGAAATCCTTGGCACTCTTGCTCATATCTTTCAACGTGTTCTTGAAGTTACTTTTCAAATCATCGAATGACATGTTTGTAAGTCGTCCTGTCATTTGTTCATCAAGTTTCTTTTGAGCATTTTCGTAGTTCTTGATGTAACTCAATACCATATCTGGTATCTCGCCAGACTTTCCGTTTTTACCTCCTTCCTTACGATATTCGTTCAATATTTTGTTCAAAGTCTCACCTTGGTCATAATCTCGGATTTTTGCCATTTCTTCAGCGGAAAGGTGTAGGAAGTCCCAACTTGACTTTACTGTTCTACCAAGTAGTGATGAAACTGTCGACATCGCTGTCTTCCATCCTTTGTTGTCCTCAACTGACTTGTTTAACGAAACTCTCCATCTTCCATGTTTCTCTGCTTCATAGTACATCTTGTTCTGCTCGTTAGCTTCGCTCTGTGCTGTTAGCTTTTTAGCATCTTCGTATGCAGCCTGTGCCTTGTATAGAGAACTATTCTGTATCGTATCGTTAAGATTATCCAAGCATTGGGCAAGGACGTTGTTCTTCTGCGTCAATGCATCAATGCTATTTTGCATTTTCGCTGTGTTGTCACCGCCTATGCCGAGAACAGAGGTAAATCCTTGTATTGCCGATACTCCCTTTGTAAGAGCACCGACATAATTCCCTGTTGCAAAATCAGCTGCTGCTCCCGAAGCATCGTTGAATGCTGATAAACCTTCAGAAGCTTTCTTTGCAACACCGCTCATTCCGAGATTTTCAAACAGTCCTGGTAGCTCGTCGATTCCCTTCTTAGTGATAAATTCCTGCGCATTAGTGAACCAATCAGCTACGCTCTGCGCTGATGAGCGTTTCGCTCCGTCCTCTTTGTTCTTAGCTTCTGCTGTAGCTTTTGCTGTCTTTTTTCTCGCTTCTGCCAACTTCCCTTCGAGTACTGCAAGTTTGGAAAGAAGTGTAGACATTTCATTGTATTCCTTGGTTGACTTATCTATACCGAACTTGTCAAGGTTGGATTGTATGTCTGCCGTATCATCACCGATAGCACGTACCCCAAGGTCTGTAGCTTTGTAGTTTGCTGCTCTCAATGCCTCTTCATACTGTTTTTCAATATCTGCTTCCTTGGATTTTGCAGCGTTGAGTGCTTCTTGTGCTTCCTTAGCTTCATTGATGCGACGTATATGTTCTTGTTGCTTCTCACCAACAAAATCAAAAAGACCTCCTTGTTTGCTTATCTCAGAGTTGATGTCATTTATTTTTTCCTGTACTTTTGCTATATCCTCAATGTCTGTCAGCTTGCCACTTTTTAGCAACGTTTGAAGCTGATTGCGCAATGATTCAAGATATTTTTTAGTATGCGAAGATAAGTCGGAAAAAACATTCTCCCAATCTATCTGTTCGAAGATGTTTTCTTTGTTAATACTACGCAGTTCGTTGTCTCTTTGTTGTTCAAGAGAAGCCTTTTGATAAGCATTTTCTGCTTTTGCAATCTTGTCTGCATACTCTTCTGTTATAGCAAGTTTCTTATCTTGTATGTCGCCGTATTCTTTCAAGAAGGCATACAATCCCGACTTCTCGCTTTCTATTAAGTCGTTGTTTAGCTTCTCTATCTTTTTACTTCTATCTTGACTTGCAAGTGTTTTCGACTCTTCAATAGCTTTTGATTGCGCATCCGTTAACGTTGCTCCTTTTCCTGCTTCTTTGTTCTTTTTACGGAATTCGTCTTCTTGTTTTTCAATTTCAGCAAGACGCTTCTTATAGTCGTTGTCTATTTCTTTTAACTTCTTTTCTGTACCTTCTTGCATAAGTGCAATGGTCGCGTCGATGTTCTTCTGTTCAAGTTCCAGTAACATCTTATTTAATTCTTCTTGCGCCTTCTTTTGCTTTTCTACTGTCTTGTTTTTTTCTTGCGTTCCTTCTATACCTCCGAGCTTAACATCAGTATTGATAGTTTTCTGTTGCATCGCATAAGTACTTCTTCGCTGTCTTGATAAGAAATCATCCAAAATATCAGTATTGAATTCTGAATATTTATTACCAGACTTTTTCAGTACATTTCTGACAACATTTTCGCCAGCATTGGCGAGTGCTACAGAACTTGCATTTTTATAACGACGTTTGGCTGCATTTACACCTGCTTCGTACCATTTCTGTAGTCTGTCTCTTTGCTTCCTGTATAGCTCGAGGTTTTCTTTTTTATTACTTTGATAAGATTCGTTTGCGCCCATGGCTACGACTGCACTTTCAGGGAAAGCTCCCATTCCAGATGTTGCCGAATCGACATATTTCGCACTTTTTCTTGAGCCTTTATGATTCTTGTCGTAATTTTTAAGATAATTGAGTTCGTCCGCAGTTCGTGAAGCTCCTCCAATTATCCTATTAAAGAAACGCAAGATGTTTGTCAATACAGGCGTTAAGTTGGCATTTAATGATGTCAGAAAACCGTTCCATGCGTTGTTTAACTTCTTAAGGTTTACGTCTGCACGTGTGTTTATGTCAGCTAACAGTTCTTCTTTGGTTGCTGCGTTACCAATTGTCTTTGTGTATTTTTCTATTGCTTCGGCATTTTTGATAAAATACATAGCCGTAGCTCTATTACGAGCCATGAACTTTTCTCCGACATTTTCACCTCTATCATATGCTTCTTTAAGGTTTTTAAGTGCCGTAACCATGCCAACCATCGAAGGGTTGTATTCTTTCTGCAATTTTGACATGCTCATCAAAAGCATAGAAAATTTTGACGCAGCCTTAGAAGCACCACCGAACTGATTGCTTGAGAATCCTATCAGTGACGACATTTCCTTGAAACTTATTCCATAAAGAGACGCGGTAGAACCAGCGGACTTTATGGCTTCTGCCATTTCTCCGAATGACGATGTTGTATTGCGAGAAGCCGTAGCAATAACGTTAGACATTTTCGTAGCTTCATCTGCCGTTAAATGGTATTCGCCAGATATTTCAGCAATGCTTTTTGCCGACTCCGCAGATGTCTTGCCTGTCAAAGCTCCAAATTCATTAGCTGCTTTAATCATTCGCGTCAAGGCTTCGGGAGAATCATTCAGACCATCCCACACCTTTACAAACTGAGTAGCTGATTGCGCCATATCCACACAGCTTTTTGAAGTCGTTGCGGATAATGCGAGAATATTCTGTCGGAGGTCTTTTATCTTGTCGGAATCCATATAGTGGTCAAGCGGTTGTAATGACACACGGAAAGCTTCTGAAGCCTTAGACATATCATACAATCCTTTGCCTACAGCAGCTATTGCTGCTCCCCAAGCTCCGATTTTTCCAACAAACCCAAACAACGCAGAAAAATCACCTTTCATCAATCCGGCAAAAGAACTCTTCAATCCCCCGAATATTCCCTTTACTTTCTTTCCTGCTGCTTCGGCTTCTTTTCCTATGTTTTGCGTTTCTTTCGCACTCTTTTTTGCTTCTTCGGTAACATCTTTGTAAGATGCACCCATTTCGCGCAATTTTTCTTTACCTTGGATTATTTCACGGGTTATTTCATCTTGTTTCTGTTTGTTTTCATTTGCCTTGTCACTATTCTTTCCATAAACCTGCGCAATTTCCGAATACTCGTTTTTAAGTATCTTCAATTGGTTTATATCTTCTTGTATTACGGTTGCAATGTCGTTCTTTGACATTCCGCTCCACATATCGGTGGATGCTGTTTTTGTTTCTTCTGTAGCAGTGCGCAACTTTTCTAACTGTGCCGTAACTTCGGCAATTTGCTGTTGCTTTTCCTTGATTGCGTCACCTTCGGCAAAATAGTCTTTGATTGTTGTAAATGGGTTGTCCCCTTTGCGCATAGTAGAAATGAAGTCACCGCCCCATCCGTTGGCGTGGTGGGCTTGCATCTGCTCCAGTTGCTCGTTTAGCTTCTTTAATTCGTCTTCTTTAGCTCGTATTGCATCAAGTGTTTTGTTTGTGCTTTCGGTTTCTCGCTTTTGCTCGGTTTCTGCTTTTTGCGCTGTTGAAGTATATGCGTCAGAAAGTCGCTGTAAGCTACTTGCAATTTCGTTTGCTTCAGTTTTAAGTTTGTTGGCACGTTCCAGAAGGGCATCGGCAGCACGTGCGTTCATTTCGTTGTTGTTATCCACGATGTTGCCATCAACAATTTTAAATGTAGTTGCCGCTTCTCTTGCCTTCTTCTCTTTTTCTAACAAATCCGTTTGCTCGGACATTAATTGGCGATAACGTGCTTCTGCGCTTTCTTTGGCTTTAATGTATTCCTCTTCACTTGTCTTGCCTTGCAATATCCGTTCCGTAAGTTTGTCAAGTGCTGCCGCTTCTGCGTTTGCCGTTTCAGTTCGTTGTTGGTTTGCTTCTACCGCTTTCTGGTATGCTTGTGTATTATCTTTTACCGCCTGTGTTTCTGTGCCTATTTTCTCGGCATTAACACCGTGCGCCACACTTTCTGTGCCTACGGCTGCTGCCGCCCCAGCGTGAACAGTCGCATTTGCGCCAGTTGCTGCCGTTGATATAGAACGACCTGCATTCAAGGTATCAATAGCAGCATTGAGAGTACCAACATACTGCTGAGTACTGCCAAATGTACCCAACATTGATAAATATTCGTTGTTAAGTTTCTCTACTAAACTCTGTTGAGACTTCAATTGTTCATTAATCTCATTCCATTTCTGAGAACCTTCGGTTGTTTCCGATAGTCTTTTTTGGAGCTTATCAATGGTTGCCTCCGCAGTCTGAGCCTCCGATGCAAGTTTCTTTAATGCTTCGGGCGTATCGGCAAGTGATTTGTTGATTTCTTCGATACCTTGCTTCAAGGTATGCACGGATTGCTTTGTCTTTTCGCTGTCAGATGCAGAACTTTGTGCAATATCATTCAATGCCTTAGTCATCTTAGAGCTGACTTCATCCGTTTTTACCCCGAGTAAATTAAGGTCATTTATCAGCTTATCTAATGACTGCTGTATGTCGGAAATATCCATTTGTCCGCTTATTCCAAGTATCTCGTCTGCTGCCATATTGTATATTATTTTAGCCCATCATATCCATAAAGAAATCGGATGCGTGTATTGACTTTTTTATAGATTGAGGTTTGTTTTCATTTTGTTTTATGCCATCATGCCCCATATCAATATTCTCATTTGAACCAAATGTCGGGATAGAACGATTGAGGAGCATAATGTTAAGGTATGAGCGCTTAAATACGACCTCCTCGTAACTCATACGAAAATACTTCATTACTCCTCCGATTGTTGCCCAGGGGGAGTCGTTAACGGCTCCGTTATCGTCAACACTTGGGTGAGGAAAGTTATAGAGGTTAAGAAAAAATTTGCATTAAACGAACGACTTACGAATTTTACAAGTTCGTTGAAGGCGATAATATCCAAGTTCTTTCGGATATAACGTCCCCATAGCCAACGTTTCCATGTCTTTCTGAATGCGCATTTTATAAATATTTCATTCATGAGACGTGCATCGTTGCCGTGTTCTGCAAGAGCTTTGAATATATTAATTTTGTCTCCTTCACCCCATGATGGTTTTTTGATATCATTAGCGTACACGGACATTTCCCATATTTGACCGAACGTCAAGGGCTTAACTTTAAATCTAAACCACCCAACTTTAATCTTGACACTTTCTTCCAAGATTGTGTCTGCCGTTATTTTCTTGTCTTTTGTTTTCATACCTATAAAATAAAAAAGCGGTGCGGTTTGGGTCATGCCCTTACCTCACCGCATATCGAAGATTTGTGCTGATTATACTTCCTTATCGATGTCTGCTTTTACATCTTCGAGCAAGGCCCAACGATGTCCGCTTACTTTTTCACCGCTTGCGTTGAACACAGCCATCTGGCGGAACTCAATGTTCAGGTTTGGAAGACCTGTCTTACCGATAGAACCGCTGCGAGTAACAGTCAGTTTCATTTTTGAGAACTGGAATACCTTAGCTGGTATGTCGTCAAGAACCTTGGTCTTAATCTGTACTGCCTTGTAGATTTGGTTATCAGTCGGGAGTTCTTCATTCCACTTGCTGTCAGTGGACGACGTATAGCCGAGGATAGCCTTGAAAGTTTCAGCGGACAAGTCGTAGGTCTGTACCGTGAAGCCTTTGGTTGCTGCCGATGATGGAAGCACTGCATACGGGTCTTCTGAGTCTTCTATTTCTACGTCGCTCGTTGACGCTGCGCTATCATTGAATGTCAAAGAGCCAGACACGATAGCCTTGAACTTGAACGGAAAGTTAGTCGGATAGCCACCATTCGCTACAGGGTCGGCAATGGCAAATTCCTCAATGCCGTAAACACCATTTTTTCCTGTTTTTGCCATATCGTTAATTCTTTAAATTGTTAAATATTACGTGGAATTTCAAATTAATGTAGTAAGTATTGTCGTTGTCGGGTGTCGGTCGTGAATCGGAATAGAATTCAAAATACGCCCCTTCGAGATATGTGTTATCTTCGAAAAAAGCGAGCAGATTCTTTGCTATTGTAATTAGTCTTCGTGTGTTGGGTTCGTCATTGGCGGTACGTTTAACATGTATGTTAACATTTACAACGCCTTCGTTTATTGTATCTTGCTGTACAAAAGGCAGATGGTTTATGACGACATATTCATTCAAGCTTGATTTCTTGGGGATTTCATACTTGAAGACCCCTTGCTTATTTATGCCGATTTTTTTACATTCCTTTTTTAAAAGCTTATACATTGCACTTACAGCGTCATCCCCTAATGTCATACCTTACGTTTTTTTATTGTTAGAGCCACAATTTGAGGTATCGTCTTTTGTATGTTGTAAAGCCTTTTACCTCCATAGCTTTATTGATTGTACCGTCCTTTTTTATTATCATTACCTTGTCACCTTCACGAGGTAGTATTTTATACTTGTGTTTGGAAAGAGGAGCAATTACTTCATACGAGTAAGCATACCGTTGCCCGTCATTCAAACTTACAAGCTTTGCACTGGTGTTAGGATAAATAAGGCATTTGCCGAATTCTAAAAATCTTGTTGCAGTCGCTTCTACAGGATTTCCATCCTCGTCATAACCGCCACCAATATTTTCGTGTTCCACTTCAAAATTAGGCTCTCCATTGTCGTTCATGTCAAAGAACCTGTCTCCAACCTGAACATAGCCAACATCGTAAACCTTAATCTGTACCTGTAGCTTATCCTCAAAGTTCATGTCTTACCCTCCTTTACCAAACGCTTACACTTCGCAACCAATAATCGTCCGAATCTTCATTAAGAACAAGGTCAGCATCCAATCCAGCGTCTTTGGCGATAGATTTAATCATATCGTCAATCAAGCTGTTCTTATCCTTATAGCCTTGTGATATGCCGCCCACATTCTCGCTTGAAAGCACACGCATCTTATACAAAATGCGCATTGCAGCATAAGCTACAGGCTTCTTTACAGGCACTGAATATGTATCATCAACACTTGCCGATGTGCTATACTTGTCGGCTGCGTCGATAAACATTTTCTCTATTGCTTCGTCAGAAGTAGAGAATGGCTGTATTTCACTTGCAATAGCTTCCGAGATTGTCATGCTGTCCTTGTCTTAATGTTACAACTTACTACATTTAGAGTTCTTAAGACAACCTTTTACTTGGTTGTCTTGAGAATAAAGAGGTCGTTCAAGCCGTTAAAAACAGGCTGCGCCCACATATCGTAGTTTACATGATAGCCTGTATTGTCACGCCAATAACCTACAAGGTTGTCGTCGTGAGAAGAATATGAGACGTTCGGAATTGGGTCTACCAACTCCAATGGGTCGGAGATCTTCATTATTGCTACCGTTTCAGTACACTGTGCTACAACACGGTCGTCAACGATTAGATTGACTGTTGAGCCGTCTGCAAGAGTTACGAACTGGTTTTCGTCAATCTGTATTGCGGGCAGCAGAACAGAGCGCAGATAAGTGTTTACTTGGTCTACTGTAAGCATCGGCACGGCAGGGTTAATCTGTACAGTGCCAAGGTTAAGCTTGAACGTGTCCTTGATTTCCTTCGCCTTACACATCTTGTAGAATGTGTTTTCAGACATACGGAGCTTCATAATCTTGCGACCCTTCTTCGTTGCCTCGTCCTTAAGCATCATGATGTCGGCAATTGGCGTTGCTGTCTCTGTACCCCAGTTGTTGGTAACGGAAAGCTCCTTGATGCCGAGGTCGAAGGTGTAGGACACGTTTGCCTTTGCGTTGTTGGTGCGAGAGACAGTTTGTTTGCCCGTGTATAATCCTTCATAATAAAGCATATCAAGACGTTTGTGTGGTGCAATAACAGCACGCTCAAACGGACGGAAAGAAAACTCTATAAGTTTGTCGTAATGTGCATTGAGTTGTTCCTGCGTATAATCACGGCCTTCAGCGTCACGATAACGACCTTCAAGCTGATGCAGCTGGTCAAGATAATTGTTGTCAAGCTCCCACTCATCACCATAGCGACCAATAGAGCCAGTCAACTGACCAAAGTCAGGCATATGATGTACAGGCTTCTCAGCGTTCTGGGCGATAACAGAACCAACCATGGCAGCAGTGTATTCTGCGAGATTAGCCTGATAAACCTTTGCAGCACAATATTCTACCTCTTTAATCTCGTTCTTCCACAAAGCTTTATAAGTGGAGGTCTTCATGCTTTTGTCAATATAGCTCTGAAAAGATTTTGGGTCTAATAGCTGTTTTAGAATACTATTCATACCTTTCTATATTTTGTGTTATTGTTATCCTGTTAATAAATAACTTGCTGTTACTGAATCTTGAACAACGCAATACCATTAGCGTTCAAGCCTGCCTTGATGTCTGCGTTAATAGGGTAGGGAAGTGAAGCTTCCTCAACCTCCATAACACGAAGTGTAGGCTCAACCTGCTGCGAAGCGTCCTTGTCAAGTTCCTTAGTTGCGTAGGTAAAGCCAAGGATTACGTCAGAGTCCTTGTTGTAGTCAGTAACAATGTCGTTTGCATTGATAGCAGCGTCGAGTCCTGCTGAAAGCGTCACAGTGTCAAGTGTAGCAGTTCTTGCGATAGATGAGATTTTCTTGCCGCCAATGGTGTCACCCTCCTTAAAGAGAGAACCATGTGCGAGTTTCACTGTTTTGGCAGCAGCTTCAGCCTTTTCTGTAACCTTTGCAGTCTTTACAGCGACAGCCTTGCCACCTGTGCCAAGCTTAACAACCGTACCCTTAGGCAACCATTTTAGTTCGGCTGGCAGATTGCTCTGGTCAAGGTCATAGCCGCCCTGTCTTACAACGCACTGCTCTTCCCACCAAGAACCTTCCTTAATGTCGGTAGGCACGGTCTTTTTGAGGTACATTCCTTTATAAGCCATACTTTACTAATTTTAAATTTTACAATTGATTACTTTGTAGCACCTTCGGGCTTCGGAGCGTTACGTTCAGCAAAACCCTCCATGCGCTTGATAAAATCGTCCTGCTCGCTCTGTGGAGTACTTGTTGTCGGAGCTGTGACGAATGTGCCGTTTGCGACAAGCGACTGCTTCAATGCGGTATAATCGCTTGTTATCTGTTCAACGACATTATTAAGATTCTCCTCGTTGTCGAGCGTGTAACGTGAACGGAATATTTCGGGAACGTCCTTGAGCTTTTCGTTGCTTTGCAGCAAAGCGGACAATCTTGCCTTTTCCTCTCGTTCTTTGTATGGTGCAAGAGCAGCGGCAACAGCGTCTGAGATAGCTTTCTGTTGGTTTGCATTAGATTCGGCAATCATCTTCGCCACGGCATCCGCTGTAAGTGGTGCATCTGTCGGAGGTGTTGGAGGTGTGGGTGGTACTGGAGGGTCAGTAGGTTTAACCCAACCTTTGTACTTCGACTCTGTCTCACTGACCGCACGATTGAATGACGATTGCATCATGCCTACATAAGGCTCGACCGCTGTGATAGCTTTGGTAACGTCCTCGTCTGTTGACTCATCTGTTAGGCCACGACTTGCGATAATCTGGTCTACCAGCTTTGAAAGTTCATCCTTCTTCAAACCGTACTTCGCGAATGACGTTTTGCAAGAAGCAAGCACTTTTTCTTTTATTGCCATAGTGTAATTCTGTTTAAACGTTAATGAAAATTTTATCTAACAACAAAATTACATCATAAATGAATGCGTATAAAGAAATTTAAAAAGGCTGTGTAAACAATTTTTGTTTTAGCGTGTTTTTCTTTGGTTTTGAATGATGTTTTATGTGTCTGTGTATAAGTTTACATAAATGAAAAGATATTGCATTAGATACAAAATAAAACAGGGCACAACGCATTTGTTAGCGTTATACCCCGTAATAATGTGTTATATACAAGCTTCTATAAACTTGTTTATATCGTAGTGTTGTCTAAATTCTCAATATTCTGTTCTATGTTAACAGCAACAGCGTCACGTATTGCGCGAACTGTATCGACTGTCGCATCAATCACGTTTTCTCCTCCTTCTTTATCTCCAAACAGGCGTATAGCCCGCTCTTGCAATTTTAAAAAATCCCGAAGTAGGTTTAACATTTCTGATGTGGTGTTGCTTACTGTGAATACTATCTCGCTGTTGTTTGTTGATTTATTGTCGTTCATAATTTACTCTGATTTTAATAGTTCGTGTTACTTGTTTTTGTTTTCTCCGTTAATTTCGGCAATGGCTTGCTTTACATTAAAATCGTTGCCGTAAAGCGCAATAATAAAGCGTTTGCCACGCTGATTCCATACAAGGGTTGTACTGGTTGATATTTCACCATTGCTTGACTGATAGTTGTAGGTGCGTGTACCTGCCAAGTTCCAACCTTTATAAGGCATCTTTAAGTGCCATTGTCCCGATTGCGAGTAAATTATACCTAATTCTTTTAGCTTGGCGTTGAGCGAGCGTGCCGTAATGTGCAAGTCGTCGGCAACTTGCGTTGTTGTAATGCAAGTTGTTGAAGCAAGTGTGTTGTCGTAGTATTCTGCTTTAGGTGCTGCGATTTTGATTTGCTTGTCTTGCGCATCTATCTGTGCGTCTTTTTGTTCGATAACTATTTCTTGATAACGACCTTGTTCTTCAAGCTCTTTAATGCGCTTTTCGTGCTCGGCAATAACCTTGTCAGCAACTTTCATTGCACGTGCTAAAATTGTTGCAGGAGTGTCATTCTGTGTTGTTGCAATATAGCCACCTTTGGTGCGAATTTCGTGAAGGATTTTCTTTACACCTTTCTTGAACTGCTTAGCAATTGGTTTGCGTGATTGCATAAGCAATTCATAAACACCTTCCTCTGTTAAGAACCACATACTGCCACCACGACTTAACTTTAAATTAAGTCGTTCGTCCTCGTCAACATTGGCAACAGCACGTGACACATTCTTTAAACCAAGCCAATTCTGTACATCATTAGCCCGAAATAACGGGTTTTCAACAGACCCCCATACATCAATTTCCTTATCAAGGAAGGTTGATTTACTAATAATTCTGATTTCTTCCATCTTGTGAACTTTTTAGAAGAATTTAGGCAAACAAAAAGCGGTCGCCATATACGCTGTTCACAAGATGGTAGTCCACTCGTAAGAGCTTCGTTTTTATCTATACGTATTGGCGACCGTGTATATTTCGGTCTTAAAGAGCATAAAATATGCCTATCCAGACGAATGAGCATTAACCGCTGCTCCCACGTAATGGTTTACCATCATCTTGTGAACGCCACAAAATTATAAATTCTTCTGTAATGTACAAAATTTTTTTTGAGATATTTCTTATAATTTATTTTTCTATTATTTTTAACGTTGCAAAATTAATAAAAATAGACGTAAAAACCAAGAAAACTAATAAAAATATTAATATTTAATATATATTTTATATTGATATAAATTTGTATAAAAATCATTTTAATAATTTACTATTAAACAAAATTTACTACATTTGCAGCATAAAATTATTGCTTATGGAATTTTTAAAAATACTTGAATGTCTTTTGAAACGACGCAGTGTCATTAAAACAGAAAATGCATCGTCAGTGTTTAATTCATGTACAGAAGAAAAGCCTGTTGTCGAATCTTCCGTGCCTACTTCGTGTGTGATAGGAAATATGGTTTTAAATAAAGAATACGATAACGCTATTTTAACAGGAGAAAGGATATTATCAGAATGTCCAGATGATTATTTTGCGCATTGTAATTTAATGGTGGCTTTATATAAAGTAGGAGACATAGAAAAATGCAACAAAGAGGCAAAGCTTGCTATCATTAAAGGACATCATACTGGATTTTGTGAAAATAGACTTTCTATAAATCTATACAAACAAAAAAAATATCATCAGGTTATACAGCTGTCAGATGTTTTAGAAAATTCAAGAGTTGGATTGTTTTTCGAAGATGTTCATAAAAGAAAACTTAGAGCATTAAAACATATAAAAGAAGCTCTCGACACAGAACATGATATTCTTTTTACAGAAAAAGAAATAGAAGAACTCTATGAAAATGTGGAAAAACTAAAAAAACTACGCACGTGGTACTTAAATACAAAAAAGAGACTACATGAAATGTGTTATAATGAAGAAAATTATAAACGCTTGTTTGATGGTGATGAAGAAACGAAAAAACAAATGGATAAATATCAATCTTTAATAGCAGAATTAGATAGAAAATACGGCTATTTGCAATAATTTAAATTGTTCGAGATGTTGTGTATTAATACATCTCGAACAGTTTATTATAAAGCTATGTAAGAAACACCTTTCTTCGGATTTTTTGTAGCTCTGTCAAGGCTAATCTTGCCGTGATAAATGCCTTTAACAGTAGAATAGAAAGATGTGCGCTTGATGTTATCTCTTTCTACTGTTGGTATTTTGCCAATACGCTCACATTCTACGCCATTGTCGGTAAGTATGATGTTAATCGTCATAGGACCATAATACGACTCCTCAGTGCGTGTCTGAATAACCTTACCCTCAACCTTTACGTGTGTGCCAGTTTCAAGTTTTGTTTCTGCTTTCAAGCTGTCCTCGTAATTCTTTACCATAAAGAAAGCATATACCGCTTCATCTATATAGGCATAAAAATCGTTTGCCAATCTGTGTGTTTTATCGGCAAATTCTCCGTCGATAGGTTTGCTTAAAGCGTGTTCACATACTTTGTTAACGTACTCGTTGTTGGCGTTGAATTGTTCGCCACAAAGTATTGTTTCGATATTAGTCAATGTAGGAGAGCGATAGTATGTATCTCTTTCACGATAAGCTTTCTTATAAATAGGGCATTTGTCATATTCAGCTTTTGCCGACATTATCAAATCAGCTTTCTTGAAAGCATTTTTGTAAATAGCGTTCGGGTTGCCACCCCACATTTTTAACTCGTCTTTGTCTGTTGAGTAAGACAGGCTGTAGTCATAGAGTTTGTGCAACTCGTCCGTAAACTTTGAGAGGTAATCAAAACTCTTGATACCAAACTTCTTTACGCATTCGCAGCCAACTTGCAATTCCTCGCCTGTTGTTACATTCTCTATTACATACGAGTTTTTGCACCAATGTCCGCATACATCACATTTGTTGTAATCTTGTCCGTGAGCAGGATTTTTAAAGATAAGTTCTTTTGAAGTGTCAACTGGTGTGAATGCTCCGTCTTTAAATGTGCATACAAGCTTCCATCCATTTTCTTCAGGCATATTAACTGTAAGGTCGCATATTTCATGGAAGGCTTTTATGCATTTGCCTCTCATTCCGTTTTCGTTAATTACAGGATGATAAAATACCTTCATATATGGTTTACCAATTACAAAAGAAAAACCCTCAACATTCTTCTTTGTCTTGTTGGCAAACTTTTTAAAGCTTTCCACATTATCAGCAGGAATAAAAGTTTTGATAGTGTTCATTGTTGTATCTCCTATATTTATTAGTTGTTATTAATTTTAACACCACAAAATTAATAACAATTCTTGAAACGACCAAATAAAACTAATAGAAGTATTAATATTTAAGACATTTTAGGTGATTTCTTGGGCGTGCAAGTTTTCTTGGAGAATGATAGCATCTATTTTACGGCAGAGGTGTTTTTGAATTTGTTGATAAAATAGCACTGTCCCTTGCCAGTCACCTTTGTTGTGATTGTTGTATGCATAACGCCATCATTTCCGCTACGCACACCCTTCTTTATCTCGAAAAGTCCTTGCTCGACATATTGTTGGTTGGGGATATTGTACCGTTCGCCTTTCTTGCCAAGATAGCCATTGTTCCGCAACCATTCAAACAACTTGTTCTGACCTATTGTAATGCCATTCTGTGTAAGAACTTTTGCAAGTTCCCCAACAAGACAGCTTGCCTTGCTTCCAACAATAGCATCGGCAAATGTGACCTTAGGCTGCATTTGCATGACCACGCCATTTAAAACAACGATTTCATGCGCTGATTCTTGCAACGCCTTTTGCTGTCGCTCGATTTTTTCTTGTTGTTCAGCCGCGAGGCGCAGAGCTTCGGCAAATGTCTGTGGCAGTCCATACTTTCCTGTTTTGCGGATTGAGGGTAATACATCGCCACACACCCAATCTTGGAAAGGCTCTGCGATAGGCTTGTCGGAGCGCATAATTAAACGATAGAGGTTCTGCTCGTTGATAAAGTGTGCTCTTTGTGTGCGCCCCATAGAATCTATGACCTCGATTGAATCTACCCCATCTTCTTTTAGGCGTTTCTTAGCGTCTGTGGCGTTGTTTATTCCTAATACTCGACAAATGTCTGCCAAGCAAAACAATGGCTCTTCACTCGTCCCTGCTGTTCTAATCTTTCCGAACGCAGGATTTTCAAATATTTTTATCTCGTTCATGTTTGTCGCTTTTTATTTCGTTCCAGTAGAATTAAATCCGTGTTCACCTCGTTCCGTGTCTTTGTCTATTGTACCGACTTCAAACGTCACGCTGGGAACTTGGACAATGCGCATTTGCGCTATCTTCGTGCCAGCAGGAATATATACGCCATGGTTACCTGCATTACATAGTTCTGGCGTAGAACCACAACCGACACGCAACAGAGCGCATACCTCACCAGTATAACCACAGTCTACAAGACCGACGAGCACATCTGCATCTATGCGTATGTCAATATCACCGCTCCGTTTTCTTCCTTTACAAGCCATGCCCTTTAAAGACATTCCGCTACGTGGTTGTATCACGGCAGCGAGGTGCGGCGGCAACTGTATCTTAAAGCCGAGAGGGATTGCTGTTCGCTGGTAAGGTACAAGTTCTACGTCTTCTCTTGTAAAAACGTCAAATGCCGCATCTGTTGCGTGTGCTTTTTCAGGCATTTTGCCACCGCACAATTCAATTTTAATTATCTCGTTCATATCTATAATTTTGTTTTAATGTTTATTTCAGATGTCCACAATGCCATTTAGAGCAGATAGGACAAATGTAAATTTTATAATTCAAAGCTTTTAACTTGGGGTTCTGTTGAAGAAACTCTGCCGCTTCTTCTTCGCTTTCGTAGGCGACTTTAGCCTTCCACGAATGCTGTGCTGCTTTCGAGTCCAATGCCGAGGGTCGGGATGCAACGGTCTTACGTTGTCTTTGTTTCTTATCTTTCTATTTTTCATTGAGTCTGTTTTTTATGAGTGCAATTTTAGCCTTTACTTTGTTTATGTTCCGTGCATCGTGGTTGCTTAGTCTTACAACGTGATAGCCCATGCGCCAAATGCCTGACGAACGGTTGCCTATGTAACCTTGTATCTATACATTGCACGATATACCTCTTTAGAGATTTTACCTTTATATTTTTCAGCAAGGCTTTTTATGTATTCCTCTTTATAGAATTTATATTTATCGAATGCTTCTTGTGCGGTTTGAAATGTTCCTAAGTCGTATTTTTGAGAATTGATTGTAATGTACGCCTTAAACGTTTTGCCATTACATACAACACCTGTTGGACATTTCTTTATTATATTCCGCTTCCTTCGTTCATAAGCTCTATTTATTTCGACAGGAATGAATGCACAGTTTTCCGGCGAATACACCTTATTTCCTGGTTTTAATACATCTTTATCTAAGACATATCCGTCTATATAGTTATCGTCGAACCATTTTTTAAAGGTACTATAGTACTTCCATTCTTCACAGACACCACATCCTATATATGCAGGTTCTTTCCTTAAATAATTTTTATCATAGCATCTTGAAAGCATACTCGCCCATACAGCATAAGACCTTATAAAAACGCCTTTATGTCTTATGATGCCTCTGTAATCATTTATTCCCACACCATATATAGGCTTATAGTTTTGTTCTTTTGCACACTTGGGACAGCCCTTGCCTTGCAAGTGAATGTTTGCCAATTGTGTAAACACACCATGTATAGGACAGCATACGTCTATCTTATGTCTATTGTTTATATAGACTGTATTTGTGTAATCATATTTATCTCCGTGTACCTCATGGGCTCTTTGGAGAAAATCATTTCTTGTTAATAATCGTCCCATTCTTTGCTTTATTTATTAACTGTTCTATTTTCTTTATGTCTCTTGCATTTTTGTTTGTTATATTAAATAAACTGTATCCAAGTCGCCTCACACCTTGACTTCTATTTTTATCTTTCCTTTTCTGATTATCAGTAAAATGGTAGCCACCGTTTACCTCAATAATCAACTTCAATGATGGAATATAGATGTCGGCAAAGTACAGCTTGCGCCCTGTCGTTATAGGCTGCTGTCTAACAACCTTATATCCGAGTAGCTCACAGTTGCGTATCGCTGCTTTTTCTGCGTTGCTTGTCTTTGACATAAGGTCTTGACGCATTCTGTTAATTAATGCTTTGCTTGGCTTCATTGTTGTTTATTTAAAGATTACGAATAATGCGCATAGCGTTGTCAATAGCCCATCCAAACAATGTTGGTGGTGGCATTGTGATATTAGCACCTCGTCTCCATTTTTGACAATAATGTAACAAACGAAGCGTTTCTTTTCTGGACATGATATACGTGAAATATCGACACAAATCACTACAATGTCCTTCTTTCTTGCCTATATTGCAATGGCCATATCCTTCTGTGTCTTCGTTTTTAAAGAATGGGCACTCACCGCAATAAACTTCTTTACTTATTTCTTTTTTCATTTTTCAAAGCCTCCTTTTTACGCTGCTGCTTCTCAAAAAGCCTTTGCTGCTTCACCATTGAATCGTATATCGTGTTATATACTTTCTCGATAACAAATTTTGGTGTGTCACTTTTGCGGATAAATACCGGGTGATAGCCATATTTGTGCCTACGGTAGAAAATCTCGTCATCATCGCCTTCAATCTTTACCGATACTTTAGCAGCTATAACATAAAGGTCACAATGCCCATTTCTGTGCTTGCGACGACACTTGTACGAGACATTGTTCTCGTCAAGATGTTTTTTTAGTTTTTCGAGCTTTGTGGAATTTTTCATATGTCTATATTTTTTACAATCTATATATACCAAGCATTAGCGCAAGGGGATGGCGCGATTTTCTTTGTTGTTGAATATTTTACTTATAATTGTATATGTGTTAGAAGTTACGTTATAAGCGAAGTTATGTGTTGTAAATATATACCCAGGTACAGGGTATCCTCCCACCTTAGGCATAAAGGTAGAACGAAAATGACTTTGTAAAGCAACAAAACCCTTTTCCACGGCATATCTCACGTAATTGAATGCTGTCTTTAACGAAACTCCAAAATTTCGCGCAATTCTTTTATACGATAATCCTTTCTCATTGTAAGAATCTCCGTAACCATACTTCCTTTTAAGTGCGCGAGCTTTTTTGACAACACTAATTTGTCTCGCCTCACGTGCTTGTAGAATGGTACGCTTACAGAAATCTTTATGAGATTGGATTATGCACAAAAGAATGGCGTATAATGATTTTTCTACGTCTTTAATTGTGTCATAACAAATATCTGTAATATTAATATTTCTGCCTTTATGCTTCGCAACGACTGAAAGAAAAACAAGTGAAGAACCTTCGATTTTAGCAAAGCCGAGTTGAATAAGCGTATTTATGCGTTTCTTTATAGTGTACGCATGTACGCCTGTAATGTTAGCAACCTTATTGACTGACCAGTTCTTCAATACATTTTTATTGTGTTTATGGTAAAAATACAGCAACAAGGCTATAGCTTTCAGAGAAGCTTTATCTCTGAAAAGGCTGTTAGCTATGTTGTATCGTAGGTTTTTTACCATAATGTTCTAAAAAAGAAACTCCCAATGTACAGCGGACTAGGCAACACTGACAATGGGAGTTATTGTATATTTAGACCCTTTTCTATTCAGATAGGGAAATTGTTCTTTTAGTGCCTTGTCATTTGAACGCCACAAAATTAATAAATTATTAGCGTGTATGCACGTTTAAAATATTAAAATATATTAAAGACTAATAGAAAAATAAGAATACTCTTTGTTGTTTGAAAATAAATTATTAACTTTGTGGTGTTAAAATTAATAGATAACTAATAAATACAGGAGATACAACAATGAAGAATATGTATGGAGAAACAGTCAAACCACAATATGAGGTGGCACAGAAATTCCAAATGGGAAAGATAGATATATCTTTAAATGGAAAGACCATAATTCTTATAAGTTGGTTAGAGGTAAAGAATGGGTAGAAAACCGTTTGCAATCCCCAACAGGATTTAAGAATCATATAGAACGGTGGGCTTATATAAAAGACCTTGAATCTATTTGTGAGCAACTTCAGCAAGAGCCAATTGACTGGGAGCAGCGCAGATACGAGATAGCTAAGGAAATGCTTCGCACTATCTACATAGAAGATGGTAAAGAGAAACGCAGCACAAACCCAGGCATTGAGTTTGAGTATCAAAGTTTGGAGGGCAATGCAAGGGAAGCCGTCAGATACGCTAACGTACTTATTGAAGAACTAAAAAAGCAAAATCATGGATAGAAAACTTTTCTTTCACACCGTTTGTCTTATGCGCACAGCACAGCGTGAATATTTCAAGACGCGAAGTAGCGTAGCACTTGCTCAAAGTAAGTTGCTGGAGAAAACGATTGACGATGAAATAAAGCGAGTCAGGGCAGTAATGGCTGCGAAAGCAAAGCCTTTCTATGAACTCGTGGATGTAGATTTGCGGATGGGGCAAGAATGGATTAATAACCATGTCGTAGCAAGCCTTGATGATTTTTTCTGTGATGTGACCATTCAACATCAAAATATGTTGGGCATTCATCTTTTCGACCACGGGTATTGCAATGCATACGATTTTCCCACACTCGTTATTAACGATGTAGGTGATGTTTCAGGTGATGATATACTTGAATTTAAGTTCGAATGTAATAATGGTAAATATAACGTATCGTTCTTACACGTACTGAAAGGTTAACAAAAACATATAAAAATGGAAAATGATAATTATGGAATTCATTTTAACGCTCTGAAATATGTAAATTCAGGTGTTTTAAACATTAAAGGGCGCTCAGAAACAAAACGTTGTCTTGTCGTGCCTATAGAAGACAACCATCTATTTGAGAGCGTAAACGAAGATGGCTCACCAAAGGCAGTCTATTTGGATTTAAATGCTTTTGCTCTGCGCGAGCCAAAATACGAACAGACGCATATTGTCAAGCAATCCCTGCCTAAGGACGTTCGCGAAAGCATGACAAAGGAACAGCTGGATGCTATGCCTATACTTGGAGGCATGAAACCGCTTGTTAATCCTTCAGCTAATGCTGCTACAGCAAGCAATGTTCCGTTTGCACAGCCAACGGAAGATGACAGTGATTTACCGTTTTAAATATTAAGAATATGGGAAGATACAGTAAAAAATCAGAACAGGAAGCTCAGAACAACGAAGCTCCTCAGTTTATTCCACCGTTGGAACAAGTCGAAAACGAAGAACAGGAAGCTCAGAACAACCAAAAGTTTCAGCGTATAATTCCGCTTATTGCGAGTGAAGACGTAGTGTTACATAAAGGTGGCGTGCTTGTACCTACTGTTAATAAACTAACAGGTTTTGAAGGCGCAATTGTTATGTCAACACAAGACAATGCTATCAATGGGCTACTCGTAGAAGACAACAAACGTCTTACGTCTTCATTCGTTGTGCCAATGTCAATAATGGCAGACAGCGAAGTAAACGTTGTTGTCAACGTTGTTGACGAGGTTAATATCCTTCGACAAACGCAATATGGCACACGCATGGATAACCTTATTATCCCAGCCGGAACTCATATTGCCGACCTCGTTGTATTTTAAACACAATCTTGGGTGCTACAAATTTAAAGTAGCACCCTTATAAAAGAATATAGATGTCAAGAATTGAAAGTAACAGAAGCTTAAACGCTCAATATCGAGAATTACGCAAAGGTGAACTCGTATACCGAGTTGAGTTGTACGCTACCAATGGCGTTCATGGCATTGGCAATCGTGAAGTAATAAACAAAATCGTGGACTTGCTTATTAACGAGTCGCAGAAACAAATAGAAAAGGAGGTGAATGAATGACAAGTAAAATCAAACATCCTCGCAAGCGTATCGTTGTGCTTGAGCTTAAAAAAGAAAAAGAAACACTCGTATATAGTACGTGCGCAGAGCTTGCTGTCGCAAACGGCAAGAACAAAATAGGCATTGAATTAGGAGCCCTTTGGAATGCACTTGCCAAAAACGATGGTGTCTACGAAAATGATTTGTGTAAGATTTACTATCGCAAGATAGAAAACAATAAGAACCCAGAATGGAAATAATATATGGACAATATAATTATAGAAACTGATAAAGACCGTAAAAACAGTTTTACTGTTCGTCAAGGCGATAAATATAGCGACGGACTAACGTATGACGAAATGCTCGGTACGATTAGTGCTTTAACTATGCCTACAGAACGTCCTTGTATTCATTGGATGAAGACAGAAGAACAATGGAAGGATTTCTTTGCAAATGTATTATCAGCAAAAAAAAATAGGCATATTAAGAATGAAGTTTGATAATTTCTTAAAACAGCAACAGCACACGAAACGAAAACCACGGCACGATGAATCTAAGATACAAAAATCTGTTGTTAGGTGGTTTCGCTTGCAATATCCTCAGTATATTATCGCTGCTGTACCTAATGGAGGGTATCGCAATCCCAAAGAAGCTGCAATCATGCAATGTGAAGGAGTTCTTGCTGGCTTTGCCGACCTTATAATAATAGCGCAGCGCAATGTTCTGTTTTTAGAAATGAAGACAGAAAAAGGCCGTCAGTCAGAGAAGCAGAAAGAGTTTCAGAACAAGGTCAGTAAACTTGGCTTTGAGTACGTGATATGCCGCTCTTTTGACCAGTCCGTTCTTGCAATAGAACGGTGGATTAAAATCATAACAATCAAATAACTTAAAAAGGAGATACACAATGACAGGTCTGAATTATGTAATTGAAGCGAAAGGAGAAATACCTTACTTTGTCAAAACCAACGATGGTTGCGAACTTTTGTCTAATGATAGAAATTTGAAAATTATCATCAAGCATAGAAAAGTGTTTAACAACAATAATAATACACAACAGGAAGTCTGTACCACTGCTTGCTGGGTAGCTTCACACAGTATATGGGAGAGGGGTAATATTTCCTCTACAATTTGCTCTATAGACGAGTACATCAAAAGTCTTGATGCGTCTCCTTACTTTACAAAAGCTACTAACGAATATCGCCAATATTTAAACACAGATATAAAATGATAGAAATTGGTATAGTCACGCTGATTATGACGGTAGTGATGTTCGTCTTATGTATGCTGAATTTTCTGCTTGGGAAAGAAAGCACTTATGTGTTTTCACAGTCAATACAGAAGTGGTATCTCGTATTGTCATTGGCATATATCTTACTTTCGTTGTATTACATTTACAAGACCGCTTTACTTTTAAATTAACTAAAATGGAAACTCCTATTAAATGTTTTGCCGTTGAATCTTTCGGCAATAGTTACAAGGTTTTTGCCGACCAAACAGTAGATTCATTATATGTGCAAGAAACGCTAAACATCGCAAAGGTGTCAGTATTTCAATTTCTCTACACCGAATATCTTATCACAGATAATTGGATGTATTCAATGGAGTGGTACTTGAAAAAGAAAGGCATCTTGCGCTTTGAACTAAAAAAGAAGTTCAACGAAGCAAAGCAATCCTTACGCAAGATAATAGAACTTGTAGAAAGCAACTCGCAGGACACATATTGCAACGAGTATGCAAGCCAACTGGATGATATGGCTTTGCCAACATTGAAAAAACTTCGTGACCAGATTGCTGAGAAGTTACAGAATCTTGGCGTGCCACGTGCAGGCGTGTGTGCTACTATGATAGTCCTTCAGAATCTTATATGCATGTCGGTTGATACTCATAAACATATATTCAAGCGCATATACGAAATACGCCACATTGACATCAAGAAGTGCTTTGAGAAGGTCTATCCTGAGACCGCAATCAAACAAATAGACGAGATGCTTGCACTTGTTATGGGTGACGATAGGCAGAAGTATCAGAACAATATCGTCAACAACAAGACTATTAAGCAGCTGTTTGATAAATATGCGGTAACCATTTACGACCAGAATAATATCAAAAAAGCAAGCATTGCAGCGTATGAAGCCATGCCTGAAACGGAACGTGAAAGATATATGTTGCTTGAAGACGGTGCTTGTATCCTTAAAGATAGTTACAATGGCAAGAAAAATGAAAACGACCGCAAAGCTGGTTGACGCATTGACAAAAAAGGACTGTGCGGATAATGGTAGCGTTTGGGCTAAAGATTATCCGCTCAATCTTTTTAGTGGAGATGCTAAAGAATGTCAGTTTACTCGTGAGGACTTGCGTTCCTCGTTCGTAGCAGGAATAAAAGGTTATTTGCAAATCATATGGCATGACCCCAATAAAGAACTTTCAAATGACGGTGAGTGGTGTTTGTTACATACAACAAGTGGCTTTCGACTTGCTGTTCGTCGAGAAACGCAATCGGGTGTACATAAATGGTGGCTTATGGATTATTCACTTTATGACGGCAAAGGACTCATACGATGGGCGTATGTCAGCGACCTTGTGCTGTACAAATAATTGCTCGATGCCCTTACTACAAGTAACCCCATTGCACAATAACAGAATACTAATTTTCTGTCTGTAACACATAAATCTTAACAAAAATCACATGGCAAATTTGAAATTAACAAAAGAGAGTACGAATAGTGAAATCAAGGAGTATTTTACCGCAGTGTTAAACCTTTCACAGTCCAACAGGGAATTTCCTGTAAGTATTGATGATGTATGGCCGCTTGTATATGGCAAGAAATCGGATGCTGTAGAAGCACTCATTAATAATGAGCAGTTCATAAAAGATGTTGACTATCAAGTTTTGCGGAAAAATCCGCAAAACCCCAAAGGGGGTAGACCTACAATAGAATACTACCTTACGACTTCTTGTCTTGAATATTTTATTGCCCGGAAAATCCGTAGTGTATTCGAGGTCTACCGGCAAGTCTTTCATAAAGCGGTACAAGCTATTGCTGTTCCTCAGACTTTTGCCGAAGCGTTGATGCTCGCCGCTAAACAACAGCAGGCTATTGAGGAAAAACAACGGCTAATAGAGCAAAAGAATACAGAGATAGAACAAAAGAACACAGAAATAGTTGAACTTTCAACCGCTATCACAGAAATGCAGCCTAAAGTCAGCTATGTAGACACTATTCTCCAGTGTAAAGATACTGTACAGGTGACACTTATTGCACAAGATTATGGGAAATCAGCAAAAGCGTTCAATGTACTTCTTCGCAATATGCAAATACAGCGCAAGGTTGGCACAACATGGGTTGTACGTGCTAAATATCTACAATGTGGTTATGTTCAGTCGGAAACATTTGAATATCCGCATAGTGACGGTACAAAAGGCGCGCGTGTCTATACGAAATGGACACAAAAGGGTCGATTGTTCTTATACGAAACATTAAAAAAGCATGGTATTCTACCACTTGTCGAACAAACAGAGCAAGCAAAGAAATAATCAACTTGTAATAAATGGAGTGGGGCGGCAGCGTTCCACTCTTTTATTTGTTAAAACCCTGTTATTTTTCTGTTATTTACAGGGAAAACATTATCTTTGTGCAATGGCAAAGGTAACTATCAAAATAAAAGGTATAGAAGCTTTAAAGGAAAAGCTCATGGAAAAGAAACAAGCTGTGGATAATGTCTTAAAAACGGCATTGCCTGAGCTTGGGGAAAAGGCTGTGACCTATTCCAAAGAGAATAAAGGTTATCAAGACCAAACGGCAAATCTTAAGAACTCAATTTCTTTTGCCGTTTTCTTTGACGGTAAGCTCATAAACACTACCATAGGCAAGATACCCGAGCCTGACAAGGTTAAAGGCGGACAATCGCAAGTGCAAAGCGCATTAGAAGAATATGCTTCCAAACCTGGAGTTGTCGCTCCTAAAGGTTATACAATAATAGTCGTTGCTGGAATGGTGTATGGCAAATATGTCGAAGACAAAGGTTACAATGTGCTGTATCTTACGAAACATTATTTGCACAATGGTATGAAAGATATATACCAGATGATTTTTGACTTGTTAAAAGAAAAGTGAGGTTGTTACGCCTCACTTTTAATCTTTTCTATGTATGGTGCAAAGACTTGACAGAATTTACTATTGGATTATAGTCAATTGTGATATTTTGTCCATCTTGAGACAATAAGCCTTTAAATGTTTCTCTTTGCCCGTTTTTGTCGTAAGTAAACGTTATCTGGTTGTTTGATATTTGATAGTCTGCCGCGATTGTGTATTCCTTCATATCTTCATCAAAAGCCTGTTTGTCTGTATAGGCATAATCGGTTTCATACACAACGCTTCCTTTGCCATTGAGAGGAATGAAAAGTGTCCCATCAGCTCGATATACTCCATAGCTATTGACGGAAATAGATTCGTAGTAGTTACTATATCCAATTCTCACAACGTATGAACCTTCTGTAAACTTGTAAAGTTTCTCTGTTTTTGTGAGTTTTGCTTTTACTCTCGAACGAGACACTTTTACATGGAAAAGACATCTGTCAGAACTAAATGACGCAGTCATAACAGAATCGCAGCCGTGTTTTTCTATTTCACATAAATCCCAGAACCAATCTTGTGCGTTTGTGTTTGATTCTTTAGCATACTCCAATCCTTGTAGTTCTCCTATTTTTGTCAGTATAATGGAGTTTTCTTCAACTTTATCGACCGCAACGTTATCGGCATTATGAAAATTGTATTTTACAGGTTTCCAATTGGTGTTTTCTAATTTTTTATTCTCTGTATTTGAATCATTGTCGTTGCAGCAAGAAGTGCTTAACATCGCTAAGAAGGCAAATACTAATGTGGTAATACTTGTTTTTGTTTTCATTTTTATTATGCTAATTTAAAAATAGTACTATATCTGTTTATAATATGTTTGGCTCTTATTTCATCCCCGTGACATACACACATTGCCGCCAGCCGTAAATATTCACGCCGTCGTAAACTTCCAAGCCACAGCAATCGTTCGTAACATTGTATAGCTCGGCTTATCACCCCTAACTCCATGTATTGCTTTATAAGCTCACGGATTTCTTTAGTTGACATATTGTATATCTGTTTCATAAACCTTGGGTTTTGATTGCAAAGATAGTCTTTTCCCCTGTTTTAACGCTATATTTTTATATATTTATTTATAGTATTTAGCCAAACGATTAAATAATACTAAATACTAATAGAAAGTTAATAGTTAACTTTGCTGTTTGAAGATTTATTATTAACTTTGCGGTGTTAAAACTAATAAATAATTAACAAATACAGGAGATACAACAATGACAAAACAAGAAGAAATTAAAGTATTGCAATCACTTAAAGGTGATACTTATTTTGCACAGAAATTTGGTGCTGACATTGACACAATGTGCGAGAATATAAAGAATGATTTTGCAATTGAATGCGGTTGTACATTCAACAAAGAAACTGAGGTTTTGCGCAAAGAAATAGAAAGCGTTAAAACGGTAGCGAAAGATATGATTACAATTTTTGCGCACAACATAATCGTTGCTCTTGACAAAGGCAATGATACGGATGCTATGGCTTACCAAGCTGTGGAAGAAGTAATCGGAATAAAAGAGATAATCAAATTCAAACATTCTCAGAATATTGAATTATCGGACAGCGAAATTAAGTATCTGGTAGAAAGTTTGGACAAATGATAAAAATTAACGGTATCACCTACGAGGTAGGTTTGTCAATGGAAGTGGCAGGAACGATGTGGTTCTTTCGTAAGAAAGTAGAATGGCGAGAGACCACACGCCACTTTTGGACAAAGCAGGCTCTTGAGAAATACCTCCGCACCCTGCCGAACAGGCTTATCAAGCGTGAGGTTCTTGCAATGTTAAGGCAGACGCACGGCAGGGCAGCAGCCATAAGGCGATAATACGTTGGGTGAAACGTAAAGCGCAACTTTTATTAATAAAAAACAAAGAATAATATGATAGAAATTCCAAAATCAAACGCAATAGAAGAACAAGAGAATGAACTTGCACAGTGGGTTCTTGACAATCTTAAAGACAGAAAGGAAGTACAGATACTTCAGCGAACCGAAGGCTGCTGTGCTGGCAACTGGGTCGGGAGTCTGCCAAATGAAAAATGGCACGTGTCTTCGTTTGAAGCGGTAAATAATGTTGTACGAGCGTTTCGCCGACAAGGATATGCCGTCACAGAGCATTGCTCGGCTCGTTACCCAACTGCGTATATAAACTTTAGAAAGTAAAAACTGTGTATTATGAACTTATTTTCAAACAATCCCGATTTTTACCCTACACCAAATGAGGTTATAGAGCAAATGATGTTAGGGGAAGATTATGTAGGCAAGACCGTATTAGAGCCTTCTGCTGGTAGCGGCAATATTGTCAAATGGCTAAAACTAAATGGCAGTTGTAATGTCGTTGCTTGTGAGAATGACCTTACTCTACGAAATTTGCTCGGCAACGTTTGCCCTCTTATTGGCGATGATTTTCTCAAGCTAACAGCTGAACAAGTTAGCTATGTTGACCTTATAGTAATGAATCCGCCATTCAGCCATGGGGCGGAGCATATTATGCACGCTTGGGAGATAGCTCCGTCCGGATGCACAATAATTGCCTTGTGTAACAGCACAAATGTCAATGCTACTTGTTATAGAGAGTACCGTAAATTGCAAGAGGTAGTCGAGCTGTATGGCAGTTCCTAATTTTTGGGAGACGTATTCAGCACGTCTGAGCGTAAAACAAATGTAAATGTGTCGCTTGTGAAGCTCTATAAACAAGCAGATGGTGAAGATGAATTTTCAGGTTACTTTTTCTCGCAAGAGGATGAAGATGCCGTCAACCAGAACACCAAAGAAGGTCTGATGCCATATAATGTTGTGCGTGACTTGGTTAATCGCTATATTTCTGCTGTTAAACTTTTTGATAGCGTAATGGAAGTGTCAAATCAGATTAATGAAATAGCAAAGGTAGAAAAATTCAGCTTGCCTATATATTTCACTGCCGTCAACGCAGAAGACCGTTCTACAACAATCACAAGAGCGCAGTACAAAAAAGAGTTGCAAAAATACTACTGGAGGGTTATTTTCAGAAAGTTAAACATGGAGAAGTTTGCAACTTCTAAATTGCATCAACAGATTAACCGTTTTGTTGAGAAACAAAGTAATGTCCCGTTCACTATGAAGAACGTGTATAGCGTGCTTAATATGGTCATACAGACTACTGGGCAGCGTATGAGAACAGCTTTATCTGAAGCATTCGACCTTATATGTTCCTTGTCGGCAGAAAACAGCACAGCTGGTGAGACATGGAAGACAAATGCGAACTACATGGTTAACAGAAAATTCATCGTGTCTTGGATTACTGAATACGACACACGCTGGCCGAATCCTTTTGTTAGGCTAAAAATAGGAGGTAATAAAGACAGAATTGAAGATGTGTGCAAAGCATTATGTTTTCTAACCGGTACAGATTACAACAACATGGAAAGCCTAAGCTCCTTTGTGGGAGAAAATCAATTAGCATGGGGAGGTTGGTTTGATTGGGGATTTTTCCGTTGTAGAGCGTACAAAAAGGGAATTATGCACTTTGAGTTTAAAGACGAAAAAGTGTGGATGATGTTCAACCAAGAAGTAGCCAAAGAACGAGGCTGGAGCTTACCTAAAAAAACAAACAAAAACAAATAATATGGAACAAAATAAAATATTGACTCACGTCTATATTGTAGAGGTTGAGTCGAAAGAGCAAGACAAAGACAATAGTAATGATGTTTGTGACATCCATTCAGGTGTTCTCCGTGTCTTTGCAAATAAAGAGGATGCGTCAGCTTACATGCGAGAATACTATGATAAATGTGAGTTGACAAGTAAGAGTATCGAAACCTTTGAGAGCGGCAACGGCGGCTTTTCAATTAAAGTAGATACCAGAAGTGAAAACATTCCTGGTTCTGTGTCTATGAGTGGTGAGAAGTTAGAAAACAGAATATGTAAAATGAAAGTCAGTTGTTATGCAACGGAAATAACAACCAGCTTTGACAAGGAAAGAATTTCTTTTGATAATGATTACTACGATGAATTTTTTGGATAAGACATGAGCGTATACACAGAAGCGATGTTGGCAAGTTTGTTTAATGTTACAACAACTTCGCCTTATGAATGCGATTTAGAGAACCCCGTGCCTGTCAAAGGCAGGAAGTCGTACCGCAACGCAATGGCGGTATCAATACGCGTTTCAGAAAATAAAGCGTTTGGGTATGCTGTGTCGATTATGCTTTTCGTGGACGAACACTATCGTAAAATACAATGGAGAGTACTCTCAGACGAAGAGAAGAAAAACATACAAGATGCGTTGGGTATATGAACAGAAAAAACCGCTGCCTGTGGAGATACGGATGGCAGCGGTCAATTTGGAGTTTAACGTAATATCTCGTTAGAGATACAACAATGTGGTACAAAGGTAGCTTTTTTATTTGGTCAGACAAAACATAAAATGTAAATTTGCATATTATTAACTAAAACAAATAAGCATGACAGCGGAAGACATCTTGAAATATTGTCATTTCTATAAAGGTGAGGTGCTAATGCCTGATTCTTTAGAAGAAACAAATGAAGGTCAGCTATGGCTGGCTGAAAAAACAGTATGCGAGGAATTCGTAAATGACATTCATGTTGACACAGCACAAAAAGACGTTGCTTCTATTGTTGCTGCCTATGTTGGGAAATGGAATCCTTATGAATTGTCGGATGTTATGAACACGTACCTTACAAAGGTTCCAGAGGTTGAAACCTTCATAAGGCAAGTGTATTTATAGTTCAAATAAGGCGTTTCCTTTGATATAATAAATGGATGCGCCTTTCTTTTTAAATTCCTTGGCAATCTTTAAAATTTTATCGTGAGAACCATCTAAAATATCGTATGGATAAGTTATGGATTCAATACAATCAATTGTAAGCTGCCCGTGGTATTGTAGTTCTAGATACGAAGATATATGTTCTTTTTTAAATTCTACGAGGTTTGTTGTTTGTATGTCTATTGATGTTGGTGTATTATAAAAATCATCAAACGAGCACGCTTTGGGGTCGCTAACGAGAGACGGCTGATATCTAACCCCTAAAGAATCTCCTGCCGTCCACGTTGCGACAACTTTGTCTTTCTTAAAACGGACTTCCACGTTACCATAACTTCTTGCTGTGTTGTTTTGCATTGAGCGCAGTATATTGTGGTCAAGAAGGTTTCCGTATTTCTCATATTCTTTTCTGTCTAATTGCTGAACTGCAAGGTCTTTTCGCGGAAGGCCAAACATCTTATGGGCGGCACTTAAACGTGAATGTGTAGGACTAATTTTTCCTGTTGTGGACGTAGAACCTAAATAACCTCCGGATGAGCCAGTCTCGAAAGTGTTCATAAATTTTGAATTTAAGACCTTTTCGAGTATGGAATCTTTTATATTCATTCCTAAATCATGCTCACTGAACACTTTTTGCATCAGTAATTCTATCTCATTCTTATGCGTTTTTGCTGTGACACCATAATAACGGCTGTTCTTCTCGTATTCGCTTATTGCATCTTCAAGATATTCAAGAGTCTTTGGAAATTTCGTACCAAGGCGTTTTTTCAAGTCTTCTATTGTTTCGTGATTAACTGCTGTTTCTTTTAATAGCTTTGGCGATTTCAATTTGTTTTTTAATAGTTGCTGATATTTTCTATTAATCTCCTGCGCTTTGCTTTTTGCCAAATCCAAGTCAACATTTCTCCGTGTCAGTATATGATTTATCTCTGATGCCAGTTCTTTGATTTTTCTACTTTTTGATAGAGTAGCATATGCGAGTGCATCGCTGACACTGTCGGCAACGGCTTTAATGTCAATCTTTCTCTCTACTATACGTAATTCTTTCTTATACGCATCTTGAGCAACTTTCCATGTATCGTATTTTTTATGTTCTTCAACCCATTTAATCTCAGATTCCAGAAAGCGTTTCCTTGGAAGTAATTCAACGCTTTCTCTTGCCAGTCTTGCTTCAATAGCTTTGTTAATTGCAATAGCTTCTGACATTGAGTAATTGCGAGCGACAAGGATAGGATTTTCAAGGCGTGACAGAGATAAAATCTTTTTCCCTTGTTCTTTCAATGCTTTGGCTTCTTCATAAATATTTACATAATCTCTTGCTTCAAGAGCTGTCTTTAATGCCGATGTGTCCACATCTTTAATGCCATTCATATAGCGTAAGACGCTTTCGCCATAATGAACGTAAGCTCTTTCTGTTGCAAGTCGTCTTTGTCGTTGTTCGGCTCTTCTTTTGATTGATTCTGCGTCTCGCTTTGCGTGTCGTGCCTTAGCAATCTCTTGTATGGCATCACGGCGTGACATTGCGTCAGCACCCATTTGTTTGCGCTGTGTTGCATCCAAAAACTTCACCCAATAACTTTTATTGTTTGCCAAGTGCCACGCCAACTTGTCCCGTTTATAAGCGTCCACGATTTTGTTTGCATTATCCTCAATGTACCGTTTATATTGGTCGGGCATATCTTTAATACGGTTAGGAGATACGTAATTGGACATATCTTCTCCGTTGAACAGCCGTTTGTAGAATTGCTTGCGTTCTTCGCCACTTATCATTATAGGGTCACTGGTACACATGCAGTTTGAGCCCCAAAAGCATTTGCCGTCTTTCTGTATATACATGATGTGATTGTTCTCAAGTGTAACGTCGTACACAAAGCCGATGTATTCAACTTTCTCCTTGTTAAATACAGTGGCGGTTGCTGAATCGCATTCACTTATTCTGTAACAGTCATATCGCTGCTTTATAACTGTACCATCTTTTTTGACAGTATTTTTAGGTGACATTATTCTATATGACGGTCGATGTCCTACTTTTAACAATAGCAAACCTATTTCAGCTGCCATTTGAGGAGAAGATGTAAAATACATTCTTTCTCCATGATTTGGAGTACATACATGACCTCTGTTGCCCATAAAAGGACGTGGCTTCTTGATATGTCCGTCGCACACAATAAAAGCATCAAGAAATATTTGGATTTGTCTCTTTGATGCATTTAAAATTTCTTGTGGTATATATTTATAATGTGCAGTTCCGTATTTTAAAAGCTCTTGACCAAAAGCACGGTGATATAAAACAATGGTGCTTTTATAAACGTGTGGCGTAAAACCCATCTTCTTGATACAAGTTTGCATACGTTTCCAAGCAGGCTGTCCTTTTTCTTGCGACAAAACAATACCGTAGTCATGTTGCATACTACCGTCTGCAAGGTAATACCCCATAAATTCACAATACACATCAAAAGGTATATTTTTGTCGCCAAACATAATGTTCGTGCGGTCTTTGGCGGTATTGACAGCGGAACGATAGAAAGCCCCCATACTTGGCTTGTATTCCGTAGCGTTGCATTTTTTTATTTCGTGAGCACCGCTTTTGCTGATATACACCATTTGATGTTCTGGAGTAACAAGACATTCCAATGAACGGTTAAAAAAGTGTATAAGTTCTCCATTGTAAGGGTATTTTTGTACTCCTACAATATTTGTTTCTTCTATTTCACGTGTCTGTGGATTTAAAGAATATACAACATCCTGAGTCGTAACATCTTTAAATTCTTTCCATCCTTTTGTAGTCAGAACCTGAGTACCTTCGGCATAACATTGAGGGTGCCAGCCATTCCACACAAAGCCTTTAGGATAGTACCCTTCAAGCTCGTCGCAAATGTCAGCATCTTCGTCTGGGTCGTGCTGTGGAGATACGTGTATATGCTGCCCTATGACGAAAGGCTCGTTTGCCCAACGCTCGTTCCTTGCTGTGTGGTATGCTGCATTGATTTCGGTACGAGCCACACGTAAAGCATTCTTTCTTGCGGAGCGATATACGCCCAGCCCTACATGTTCGAGCGGTTCTTCTACAAAGCGTACACGTCCGTCAATAATGCGCTTCCTGCGCCAAGTGACAATATCTTTCTTCTGTCCGTTCTTTAACACTTTTACTGTGTGGTAACGACGATACATCATATCCGGGTTATTCAAATATTGTCGTATTCTTCTACCCACTTCCTCTGCGGATTCACCCTTTCCCAGTCCGTCGGCTATCACGTTAGACATCGCCATCTCGAACTCTGCTTTTGTTTGCTGACAGTAGTTCCATACGGACCGCGCGAGGTTCAAGCCTATCTTAGAATTGAGTCTATTGGCTATGAACGTCGCAGCAGCCGTTTTTCTTGCGGTTTCTAATGCTTTGTCTGTTAGCACAGAGAATTGCCCTATTGTATCATTGTCGTGCGCATACGCAAGAGAAACGCCGCTTGTTATGCCGCTTTTGTAGCATAACATGCTATTTTGGAAATAGTCGTTAAATATGTCTTCAAGTCGAGCTTTAAGCAAAGGAAAATTGTCAAAATTGAAAAGAGCGTCATTTTCGAGCACGTCTTCGCTATAGCCAAGAGCGAGCAGCTTCCTGACATAACTTCCGTACAACATGCCAAGTCGGCGGTTGTATTCGGCGAATAGCCTGTTTAAATCTTCCTTTCGCTTTTTAGCTGTAAGTTTTTCTGCCATACTTATTCTTCATTCGTCACAGACTGCGATGCGTTCGCCGACTCACCAACACCCATAAACGCCGCCTGTTGCATCATTTCACTTTCCTGCTCTTCTTTCATTTCTTTCTCCACGCTGTCGGCATCATCGTTGAGCGGATTAAGCTCAATAGAACGACGTTGTGAAGTAGAAGGCTTACCTCCATTGCTCTGTGTGATAAGTTGTAGCAGTTCAACATCATTCTTGGGTATGTAAGGTTCAAACAGGGGCTCAAAATCAATGTCCTCCGCTACGCTTGCATCAATACCCTTAACGTATATGCCTGCATTGCAAATACCGTTAGCAACGATGTTGCTTCTGCGTGTGAACATTTCTCCGTACATTTCAGTTTTGTTGCCGACTTTCATAAATGGGTCGGTAAACATAAGACGTATGGCAGCACCGCTTGTGTTGTTGCCTAATGTCTTCATGTTTTCAAATGAAATGTCGGGAGTTTGCGTGAACGAGAATATGATATTAAACAGGTAAGCAATCTCGCCTTTCACACTCTCTGGAGAGTGGTCCCATGACAGCACTCTCATTTCCGTTTCTTTTCCACCTTGGAATACCGAACCTTGCTCGCCTTTTTCGGCAAAACCTTCCAGACGACCTTGAATAAAGTACTTTGGCGTGCCAAAATAATCGTTCGTGTCGCCCCAGTTCGATATACATTCTTCTACACGGTCGCACGCCCACTGAACATCTGCCCATTCCGATTTGTATTGGTAGTAATAAACTACTGGTATCTTCGTGAAGCCATGTGCCTTTGCTTCGGTGAGTGTCCATCCCGAGCCATTATTGATGTACTTATACACGAATCTATCTGTGTAGACATCAAAATGCAGCTCTTGTGTTCCAAGCTCGTCAAACGTGTAGTATTCACGTCCGAAACCATCCATCCGATGCCAATCATTAAAATGCGGATATAAATTATCTCCATTTGCAGGAGAAAGAAGCTGTACTCGAATTTCACCGCCAAGCCGTCCATTTTCGTCTGTGGTCATGTACCATAGCTCTGCTGCTTCACATTGAGAAGACACTGTGCGAACAAGCTGCTTGTCAAAATACTTCATTTTGTTGTCGTGATAGCAGTGTGTAATCGCATCGAACAGTAGCTGCTGCTTGTTGTTGAGTGTCTTAATGTCTACGCCATGAGAATTCGCCTTGTAAGTTACATGGTTTGTGAGCAAAAAGCCCACTAACCTGTCGACTATCACTCTCTGTGTCGGTAACGCTATTCTGACGCGGTCAACAAGTTTTGTCTTGTAAATGACCTGCCCTGATAAAGGGTCTTTCTGCTCTGTCGGAACTTTCACCTTCTTTTTCGGACGTTTTCCCTCGTCAAAGATATCGTGCTTGTAGGCATCCCATTGGCGCATAAGTTCTTCAAAGCTGTTGTGCTGTGGCAGCTTTCGTGCCGTTAGTAACATATGTACTGTATTGGCATCGTTTGCGAGTATTTCTGTAATCTTCTTCATATTTTGCTAACTTTGTTAGCAAAGTTATATCATAATATACTATCTTATAACTATAATTAGTTATCCTGTGTAAACAAAAAAAAACGATACTTATGCTTTTATATTATTCCCAATATTTCGCTCGCACTCATGCCGCTGCCGTAAGCACCAAGTACTTTGTCAAGTACAACATAACGGATTCCATCTAATCCATGATTCCACATGTCAATTGGTACATTGCGCCACTTTCCTTCTTTGTCCTGTTGCCAAGTATAGTTGTTGAACTCCTTGCGAATATTCACAGAACGGCTCGTAACATGTATCCTGAATTGTTGCATCTTCATAATGCCTGCGTTTATTGAGCCTTGAAACTTTGTAACTGGTTTGATATTCAGACCAGCATTGTATATTTCATCAACAAGACGTGGGTCTGCGCTCTCTGATATTATTTCTAAGTCGCCTTTTATAGCTTTAAGCTCTCTGATTATATCGTCAGTCATCATTTTCGTTCGATAACAACGTTCATCAACATATAGGTCGTTACCCCAAAGATACACTTCAACAATGGCTGTTGGGTCGTTGGTGTAACCAAAGTCCATGCCAATCCAATGATGTCTATGTGCTTCAACTGGTATGTAATCATCTACAACCACATTCTCAAATACAAGACCCTCAACAATAGCACGCTGTCCGAGTCCGTATATGCGCCACAAACTCGGGTTTTTCCACTTCAAGCTTTCAATTTCATCAATAACCTTTTGCTCAAGGAATGGGTTGTCTTTATATGTGGATATGAACCAGTAAGTATTTTTCTCCTCGTTTACTTGGTTTATCCAGTGTTCTTCTGAGAATGAAGGGTTATAGTCGAGTATGGAGAACTCTGTAGTACGCATCTGTAGCTGCTGCCATTCTATGAAAGACAGCTCATTTGCCTCATTTACAAACAATATCTTACGCTTAGAACCACGCACCTTTTGCTCGTTGTCAGTGGAGAAGAACTCAATCCAAGAACCATTAGGAAATGTGTAGACATATTCTGATTTGTTCATTGACTTGTCATTCCACCAACCTAAAGAAAGCATTACGTTCTTAAAATCGCGGTATACAGTGCGTTTGATTGAGGGCATACCAGCACGTATTATGGAAACTGTTGTTCCGGCGTTATTAAAGCAATAGATACAAAGAAACTGCACAACCGACCATGTTTTGGCCGAACGCGAGCTTCCTTGTAATGATACGGTAGTAAATCCCGCTTTCTTGGCGGCATCTACTCTCATGTAGTTCTTTGCTAAAAATACGTGTGGCATCTGTTTTTTTATTCTTTTTCAGGTTGCGCATCCTTGCGTTCTTTCTCTTTCTGAATCTCCGCAAGAACTTTATTGTATTCATCTGTATTTGTAACAACGTGCACTTGCAAAGGTTCTTGTCTAAGCTGTTCTCCTTTGCTCGTAAGGTCGATGTGCTGTATCTTGCCATAAGCTCTGTCTACGACACGTTCAAGTATATCCATGCCCTTCTTGTCAAGTATACCCTTGGCAACAATTCGCTGCATCATAGGACGTGTCTTGTCGGCAAGGACAGCCTTAAGCTCGTCCTCGGGCAATGTCGCTATATAGAGAAAAGACTCGGCTATGGTCTGTGCTGTCGGCACTTCGTAGCCTTTTTCCTTCATCTCGGCGATAAACGCCGTCATCGTCTTAGGCTTAGGCGGTCGCCCTTTGGAATTGGTGATTTCGCCTTTTTTAAACTTGCCTTTTTCAAGATTGGCGAGTTGTTTTTGACGTTTACTTTCATTTTTTGATAGTGGCATATTTTTCTCCTTATTCCTTATATATTGCTTTCATAGTGCGTTTAAAGGCCTTTTAAATAAGTTTATCGCTGTTTAAAGCCGATTTACGGCACATTTCAAGAATTTGCATATACTCCATCAGTTCACCACGACGGAGTATATTAGCGCATAGGCTGACAAAAGCGGTCGCTTTGTCGCTCTCGTTTATGCGCCTTATTTCACTTGCGCTCAACGTTAGCAAACACTCCATCACTGCCACCTTATCCTTTGCAGGCAGCGATGATGAAATGTTTATGTTGAGCGCACGCTCAATGGTTGTTCTGATGGGTAAAGGTTTACTCATAATTATTTGTCTTTATTCATGTTTTTTGTTTTGCTGTTTGGTTTATTATTATTATATTTGCAATGATTTATCTGTTGGGGTAACCTGATATGCGGGAGCTCCATTTCGGCATGACAATGCGGATGAATCCGAGTTAGGGAGGCATATCCTCCGCTAACCATTTAATCTTGATGCTTTTTCTTTTCTTATATCATGTCTATGTACATGCCCATTTGAACCTACAACTATAATCCAATCAATTTTCTCTAAGGCATTTTTGGGCGATTTCTGTATAAATCCATTTTCCCCATAGATTTGATTTTTCACATAGTCCTTATCAGCCAAAGGATTGTTCTGATACAAAACAACCGCTTTCACATTCTGAGTGCTTGCCTTTTCCAGCTGCCTTTTGATAGTGTATTTGCCTGCTTCGTTGATGGTCTTTATATCCATGGGGATGTTGTAAATACGTCCATCATTATGGGATTCAAACTCTATTGTAGCACGTTCACTGTCAAGATATACTTTGTAGCCTTTATTGGCGAGATATAATGTGGCTTCATTTTCTTTGTCTTTATTTGTGTCTTTTACTTTATTGTGTTCATTGTTTGTCGCAACAAATCCACCTGATGGGTCGAAGTAGGAGCGTGAAACGTCATAAAATTCAGACTGCATAAGACCATCAAATTCTTTTCTTCTCGTTGATAAGGCTTTGGGATTATTTCTGTAATTTCTCGTACCACCACTATTCTTTGCCATTGCTAATATTTTTTAGAATAGCCCCCACTCGGCAAACTTCTCGAATCCGCCTACCTTGTTGATGTAGTCTTTTGCTATCTTAACAATCTCGGAGTACGGCTTGCCGTCAACAGTTTCGTCACCGATAGCGCAGAACAGTTCTACAGGCTTATGCTCTTTTTGTGCCTTCAGGAAAGCGTAGATATTAACCGAGACATCGGCTTTAGAAAGGTCTTTCCCGTGCAGTCCACCGCCTGTCACCGACTGAGCCATATCAGAGCCGAGTTTGCGGTTCGTTGCTCCGCTATCTACATCAGTGCCTCCAGTCCAGTCGCCCAGTGGGTTGATAGTGGCAGTAGGGTAGAGCTTTTTCAGTCCTGATGTCTTTGCGTTACTCTGACATATAACCAACTTTTCTCCGGCAAGGATGTATTTACCGTCTGTTGGAAAATTTGCGTATATATCGTGGGCTAACTTAGAAAGAGACTTCTCTTCGACCGAGAGGGGCATACCCTTGAAGATTCCGTTGTCACCGCAACGGATAAAGCCCTCTTGGTTCTTTGCAAGGTGCGCGTCCTGTGGCTTGACTACAAGGTTCAGTCGCAAATTGTCACAATTGGTGATGCGCTCCACGATTGTATATACTTCTTCTTTAGAGAAAGCTACGCTACTTTCAATAATAACGTTAGCTACGCCATGTCCGATAAGGACTTCAACGGCTATTTTCGGACTGTCCTGCTTGGTGTAAGCAAGGTCAACGATAGCACCTGCAATGCGGTCTGCTACCTTGTCGGGGTGTTGTGGGTTTACTTTTTCTATCATTTCTAATTTATTTTATGTAGTTAAACTTTGATTTTTTCAGCCTTTTTGCCTGTGTAGGTTTCCCAACGGTTGATTATCACATCACAATAATGAGGGTCAAGCTCCATTGAAAAACCGTTTCTGTTGAGTTGTTCGCACGCCATTATAGTCGTGCCGCTACCACCGAAGCTGTCGTAGACATTCCAGCCTTCCTGCGATGAGTTTTGAATAAGATATGCGAAAAGTGGAATAGGCTTCATGGTCGGATGTTCGACACTCTTTGTCGGTCGGTCAAACTCCATAACGGTCGTTTGTTTTCTATCACTGAACCAATTATGGCTCGCCCCCTTTTTCCAACCATACAGACAAGGTTCATGTCGCCATTGATAGTCTTGTCTTCCGAGCGTCATGGAGTTCTTTACCCATATCAAATTCTCTCGCATCTCCAGGTCTACCGTGTTGATAAGGGCTTTTCTAAACCAATAGGAGTAGCCGTCGCTGTGGAATAGATAGAACGAAGCGCCTTTCTCCATATTAGCATTGGCAGCGTTGAATGCGTTTGTCAAGAACTCCTCGAATTTATCGTTGTCCATTTTGTCATTTAAGACGACCAGTCCATCCTTGCGATGTTTTTCTGTTACTGCGCCTTCATAACCGTAAGCCACATTATACGGTGGGTCTGTCAAATAGAGTTGGATGTTTGTTCCCCCGAGTAGTTTAGCAACTTGCGATGCGTCAGTAGAGTCACCACACATTAGTCTATGTCTGCCGAGCTGCCAAATATCCCCGAGCTTACATTTCGCTTCAATCTCATGCTCGCCCTCATCGTATGCGTCGTCTTCCGTTTCTTTTCGCTCTGGCATTTCTTCGACTGGCTCCGTGTCGGTCAAGAACGAGCAATCGACTCCCCATTCCTGCAAATCCTCTACTTCCCAATCTCCGTTGGCAAGCTCGTCCCAGTCCCAGTTACCAGCCTGTACGTTGTCCTTGATGGCATACTCTTTTATTTTGGCAATGGGCACGTCCTTGTTGAGTACGAAACAAGGCAGCGCGTCAAAACTTTTTACGCCTTCGTTGTGCAGTTCCTGACAAATACGCAAGCGCATGTTGCCACAGATAACGACAAACTTGCCACCCTCGGCAGCGTATACCATAAGCGGCTTGTATTGCAGCAGCTCCGGCGAGTCCTTGAGTGACTTTTTTAGCTTGTCATGTTCCTCTCCTTTGAGATAACGAGGATTCTTTGGGATGCCCACAATCTGCCCTTCATTAAGCTCCAGACAGCTTAGGCTTATTCGTTCTTTAACGCCCAATTCGCTGAGCGTGTTATTCTGCTTTTTTGCCATATTAAACGTGTTTTATAATGATTTAAAGCAAAGTTAAGCTGTTTTATCAAGGTTTATAAGGATTTATCAGTTTCCGTGTAAACAAAAAGGGCACGCTACGTTTTTGCCGTGCGCACCCTTTAAAATATGTATGTCAGATTACAACTGTGCCACCTGTGTTTCTGTGAGCGTTTCACAGATGTTCGCCGTTATTGCGTCTTGCATAAGGCGGTAGAGTTCGGATGAAGCTTCGATTACGTTCTTGCCGCCAACTTCGCCGTCATAAACGACGATTAATCTGTTTTGTAGTTGTATGAAATCCCGTAACAGGGCAAGCATGTTGTTGGTTGTGTCACTGATTGATGTATTCTCCTTATTGTTGTTTATAGAGTTCTTTTCCATTGTTATGTGTTTTTAAAGGGTTGATGTGTGTGGATTTTATTTAACGGTTTTACCGTTGATGTTAGAAATAGCGAGCTTTACATTAAAATTGTTTTTGTAAAGTGCGAGAATAAAACGTCTGCCTCGTTGACTCCAAACCAGATATGGCTTGGCATAAGTTACGTCTTTGTGTCTGTCGTAATAGGTGTAGGTTCGTGTGCCGTGCAAATTCCATGTGCTGTAAGGCTTGTTCATCAGCCATTGGTTGGATTGACGGAAAATGATTTTGAGTTGCTGCAATTTGTTGTGTAACTCATTAGGTGTTATGCCAAGCTCGTTTGCGATTTGCCGTGTGGTGAGCATGTTCTCGGCAGCAAGCGTCTGCTCGTAGTATTCTACCTTTGGTGCATCCTTGGCGATACGCTCGCTTTGTACTTCGATAACTTGTTTGCTTTGGCTGTTTTCGCATTCAAGTTCTTTGATACGCTGCTCACGTCGTGCGAGTGCTGTCTTGGCTGCTATCAAGCCACGGGCAATTATGTCTTCCTCGCTGTCTTCTTCTTTAGTCACAACGTATGCGCCTGTTGTGCGAAGCGAGGGCAGAACTTCGTTGAATACCCAATCTTGAAAAGCAATAGCATTCTTTTTGTTAGAGCGAAAAATACAACGATAGAAGCCAGGTTCTGAAATAAAATACATTTCTTCATCTTTAAAGATGCCTGTTTTTTGCCGTGTGCAACAACCTCTTTTGAGACCTTAATAATACTTAGGTCTCTAATTAAGCGTTCTTTCGTTATACTTGGGTTGGATAATCCTAAAGCCTTGCATACATCAGAAAGGCAAAATAAAGGTTCTCCGTTTTTGCTTAACGCTGTACGGAGTTCTCCAAACATTGGAGAATTGAAAATTTTTACATCGTTCATCTTTGAGCATTTATAAGATGATTATAGGCAAACAAAAAGCGGTCGCCATATACGCTGCTCAAAGATGACAGTCCACCCATAGGGCTTCGTTTTTATCTTACGTATAGGCGACCGTGTATAATACGGTCTTGATGGGCATAAAATATGCCCATTCGGACGAATGAGCAATAACCGTTGCCCCTCCGGGATAGACTACTATCATCTTTGAGCACCACAAAATTATAAAATCTTCTGTGATGCACAAAACATTTCTTGAGATATTTTATCTTTTTAGCATAGTTAAGTTTTAAAAGCCTTTTAATTTCTTTTTTATGTGTGCTTTTGCCGCATTCAGACTGCCCCATTTTGTATCTTTCCAACTGTTGTATGTGGCATTCCATACGTGTGTATTATAGGTCGTATCTCCAAAAGAATCCGTTTCGGCTTCGATTTGTCCTCCACCGACTTTTGTGTTAATTGTATAAACTCCGCCTCCTTCGTTTGTGAACCTCATTCTGTCAACCTGTTTTATAAATTGAGAATTCTGGCGCATCAGTCTTGTTTGAATACCATCCATAAAGAGGTCTCTCGGTGTATCTTCTCTCAATCTTTCTGTTTTGGCGGCACCATACACTACAGTGCCATTAATAACTATATTGTCGTTTATGTTTTTTATTGGGGACTCTCCTTTTATACTTTTTATATTTATGCTGTTCTTGTTATTCGCAAGAACAACTTTTTCGGTAATTATTCTGCTCGCGCTTGCGTTAGAGCTGTTTACCGTTCTTGTTGAACCTCCACCTTTTGCCATAATATTTTGTTTTTTTTATTTGCAAAGTTAATGATTTATGTAATCGGGGGGGGTAAATATTATCTACCCCCGTATAAACAATTAATCCTCCTCGTCGTCGCGTTCAAGTTCTGCGTCAGGATTTTCGGCTTTAAATATTCTCCAAGCTTTGTTGAGTCTGCGACGCTGATATTTAAGGTCGTCTTCAAGTTCTTCCCAACCTATAAGGTATATATCACCATCTTCTTCTACGTATTCAACTTTGTAATCTAAATCATCTACTGTAGCTTGAAAACCTATAACGTTACCTTCTTTATCTTTGATGTCGTTAGCTTCAACCATTCCCATTGCGCTGTAACCTATACAGGTACATTCAATGTCGGGTAATGACATATCGCCTGATGCATCAAAATACTCTCTAAGGTCGTTTTTAAGCTTTTCAACCTTCGCTTTGCGTGTGTTGAGCTTGTTAAGTTCGCTTTTTGTAAGCTGTATCATTGTTGTATCTCCTATTAGTCGTTATTAATTTTACACCGCAAAGTAAATAACTTATCTTTAAACAGTAAAGAGAAAACTAATAAACAATTAGTATTTAATATAAATTAATAGTTTACAGCACATGTACGTTATATATAAAATAAAAGACCGACCCTCGCGGGCCAGCCTTCTACTAAAAACCTTTGCTTATGAACAAGACAAAGGTACTTCATTAATTGATAATAATTTAAGAATCATTTGTCGTTGAATAAACTATCTTTGTTTTCTATGTTTTGTTTACTGTTTGATGAGAAATCCTCTATCTGATGCGTGAACGGTGTGAGCTTTTCAAGTTCTTTTTTAACTGAAAATTCTTCATTGAAGAAAGCGACGCCTTCCTGTATTTTTTTTACAGCTTCGATTTTTTTCTTTGTTGTAACGACTGGGTTGATGTATATACAACCATTCTCCTGGGCGAACCGCCGACATTCGTTGCCGCCACCATATATTACAAACAGAGGAGTTTTGCCTAATGCCCAGTCTCTGGCGATTGACAATTCAAAGGCAAGATTATTCAATCGGTCAGAATAACCTCGTGTTGCGAAAGCACGCCAACCACGAGGAACACCAAGCATGTTCAGCTGATACCACTTCTGCGCTACATTAAGGTCTACGAATATGCCAATGCCACGTGTCTGCATAGCACGTGCAATCCATCGTTTTTTGTAGAGGGCTTGCATTCCGAATGATATTGGTGTCTCATTGAACAATGAGAAGTTGGGCTCTACGATATTGGCAGGATGGTGTTGCTTGTATATTTTTTCGGGGTGTTCGTATACTGACGTGAAACGGTAGTCGTCGGTGTAGAAATGTAGCGTTCCGGCACCATTCATATTATATATACGCTTCTGTTCGCCAAAGCAAAGAAATGGGATTTGGCAGTTCTCAGCTTGCATATTAATGTCGAGTGTAGGTATTTCCAGTTCGTTGTCGCTTGGGAACAGCATATCTGGAATTGTAACATCATAGTCTTTTCTCATTGTCGTATTGTTTAAGGAGTTCTTTGATTTCGTTGTACAGGTTTACGATTACTTTGTCTTTGGCCTGTAAATACTGCCAATAGCGTCTTGTCTGATTGATAACGTTCTGTCGGGTGCGCGAGATAAGCAAAGCTGCCCGTTCTGGGTGTACACTATAGTCTCTCGTCAGGACGCAGTACAACCCCCGTAATACATTCGTCTTTACAGTCTTTGTTTCTGAAACAAGCTGAATGAATGTAACACCGCCAACGGAGCATACAGCATTAAGAATACGGTCTGCCCACATATACTGTTCTGTCTGTGAATATGTCATAAGCATAATTTTTATGGTTTAACGCTGCAAATATAGCAAAAACTAATAGAAAACTAAACTTTACTATTAATAAATTATAAAATATTAATCAAACCTATTAGTATTACAGAATAATTTATTAATTTTGTGGTGTGAAAAATAGAAAGTTATTAGTCACCACTAAACGACTTGTGTACATCGTGAAGTGTATAAATGGATTTAAGCCGCGTCTTCACCGACGCATTAAATACGAAGCGATAAGGTAAGTACACAACCTTGTCGCTTTTGCTTTTTACAGACATGAAGATAAAGAGAATTATAATAAATCAGATGTATCGCAATTCTCAATTGAGAAAAGCGATAGCATTCTCTTTGTTTGTAAAAGCCCACACTCGCAATTCTATTGTTAAAAATTGGAGTATCAACAAATTACATGATATTACAGGTGTAAGCGTAAATGCTATCAGAGATAGACTGTTTATCCTTAAAAATATGGAATTGATTGAAGAAACAGGTCTTGACAACAAGCATCTTGTTTTTAAATCACTGCATAGTCATACAGCACATCGCAACATTGTTATACCTGAGTTTACATTTCAACCTAATACTAACTTAAAAAAGAATGCTTATGCACAAGAAATAAAAAACATAGAGAATACATTGACCGCTATGTTGCTTGTCGAAATACAACGTCGAAAGAATTTTGCAAAACAAATGATTCAGCAAAGACATGAACCGTGCTCGAAAAAAGAATACACGGAAGCTGTCAAGACTTGTAATCGTTTTGGTTATGGCAATAAATTCGTAGACAACGGTATTTCGTATAAATATATGGCGGCGAAAATTGGAATGTCTGTTTGCAAATCAATACAGATTGTAAAATTTGCGGTAAAATACAAAATCATAAAGAAGATACGCAATATCTGTAAGCGTATCGCAATCTGTAGCAAATACACAGAAGACATGCTTATTAACTACACGTATAGTTATCGTAATCATATATATAAAAATTTCGCCAACAAATACGTCACCATATGATATGGTATATATTTAATTTTAAAAATCTAAGATTGAGTTTAACGTAAAGAATAGAACAATGAAGACAACAACAATTGACTTTGTAGATAATGCCACGACCAAGGAGGCTGGCATCTACGCAGTAAGGTACGGATGGGCATTCGTAAAGGGTGTGTGTCGTGAAGTGAACGAGTTTGTGCATCGGCTGCCATGGGTGTGTGTAGGAGCTGTGCTGATAGCGGCAACGTCAGTGAGCTACGTGTGCATTGCGGAAGCGAGAGCGGAACGTGACAAGGCGAACAAGGCGCAGCTGGAACTGCAACAGAAAGTAGAACAGCTCTCATGTGCTGTCGAAGCAGAAAGGAGTGCAAAATGAATCACAATCCATTTATGCTTCGTGAGCAGCGCACAGCTATCCTCACATTCGACAACGGTCAGCGTGTTCGTGCTGAAATTCTCATTCCCAAGTCAGACCGACCAATCTATCACGACGACCTCGAACGTCGCTTCATTGAAGACTTCCACAAGTCGCAGCCTCGGGCTGTACACAAGTTAGTCAAAGTGCATATCCTGCGCAATTAATCAGCGAACATATAAAAACGGTAAAAATAACAGAACTATGAAAGAAGAATACACCTCATGGGAGTACTTCAAGGAAGATACTCCTATTACCAACATTCAAGTAAATTCTTAACACTATTTGTAACTATGAAGAAGAAAATCAAGACATGGCTCATACACCTTCTGGGTGGAGTGACAGTTGCTGAAAGTAGAAAGAAAGGTGAAAAACTTTTCGATTTTGGTATGCAAGGTGCATGCATCGATATTCGTGACTATGCCGATTCTCTCTACGGCAAGCCTGCCGATGAATGGAGCGAGTTGATGTACGAGTTTATATGTGGACTACAAGAACGTCTTACCCATGGAGCTGACAAAGAAAGACCAACGGCACATCCGTAACGTGGCTGCAAGGGACGTGTGGAGCGTTACCGACCATGCTTCCGAATATGCACAGCTATATAGGATTGCATACTACAAGGAGGTGGTAAAGCACCTGCAAAACAAAATCAACATATTAGAAGAACAATATAAGAAGACGTATAACAATGAATAAATATTACTACTTCGTTGCGACTGTTCATACTGACACTGACATCAGCTTGTACTGTGGGACGTGGGAAACATCAGACGACGATTTTCCGTTGATGTATATACGAAAACGTATAGCCAAGCAGTTAAACGTACCAACGAAAAATTGGCATCAGGCAAGCCCAAGACCTACTACCGCACCCGGTACAGCGAATGGGTCACGGAAAAGACATTTATTACACAATATCAGAAAATCAGAGAAAAATTCTAAGTTATGATAATAGAAATATTGAAAATCATCGCCAGCCTCTCTATCACCATAGCACTCTTCTATACTTTCTTTAAAGTTGGCAGACTGAGTGCTTACGACCGTCTTATGGAGCATTTTAACGATGCTGTTAAGCTTATTAGCAAGCAGGAAGTAATAATCCAAACTTACGAACAAAAGCTTAAGGAAATAGAAAAGGAAGCACAGCAATGAAAGACGTATTCACAATTCATCAAGCCGACAACGGCATCATGCTGAAATCGGACGAATATGTAGAGGTGATAGAGAACAGTCACGAGCCCGACGGCAAGGGTAAGGATAATCTTTATCTCAACCTCGGAAGGTATCTCTACAGCATGATAGAGTGCGCGATGAACAGAGATATATCGAACAACGTTCAAGTAGAACTCAACATAACGAAAATTGAATAACATGATAGACGAAAAGAAAATCACAGAAGCTGTAAACGCATACATCGGCTATGCTAAAGAGATTGACGAGGGTATAGAAACATCTATGAGACGTGATGCTTTCCGTGCTGGAGTGGAATGGTTCAAGCAAGCTATTTGGTATGACGCAAGCGAGAAACCACAAGGTTCGGCTGCTATTCTTTACCTGTGGCACGACGAGCAAGGTGGTATGGACGTTGGTATTGATGGTGTATTCGACGATTTAGAATGGAAGAAATTCGTTGAGTGTAACAAAATCACCAAGTGGTGCTACATCAATAACATATTGCCGAAAGGAGGTGACAAATGATTAAAGCAGAAGACCTGAGAATAGGAGACCTTGTTCGTGTCAACAAAAACGACTCTATCAAAAATGGACTTATTGGCAAGGTGACTGATATAGACTCACTAAGGGAGTACAAAGAAAAGAAAGGTGCCATTACTCTGAATACCATTGAAGATGATGGTTGGTATTGGGGAGTATGGTGTTGCAACATTGAGCCTATCCCCCTTACTCCCGAAATCCTTGAAAAGAACGGGTGGGAGCGAGATAAACTGGTGACATACATTTATGGTCACGAAGCTCACTACATCGAAGTTATCTGCACTCCTAATAGCGAATGGGTGTATGTTACTTTTAAAGGTGAAACCATACACAGGATAAAGTACGTCCACGAACTTCAGCGCATACTTTGGGCGTTGGGCTTGGATGCTAATCTAAAGATATAAACCAAATCTAACAATTTTTTAAAAACAAAGAAACAATGGAAACAAACATCGGAAAGAAAGTAATTATCCGTGGCGACCGCAGCGGAGTAGAGTTCGGAACACTTGTAGCACAGAATGGCAGAGAAGTGACGTTGCACAACGTTCGTCGCCTATGGTATTGGGATGGTGCGGCTTCATTATCACAGCTTGCCAAGGATGGTACGTCAAACCCTGGGAACTGCAAGTTTACTGTCACGGTTGGTAGTATCACAATACTCGACACAATCGAGATTATCCCTTGTACAGACAAGGCTATTAAGTCTATAGAGGAGGTAAGAGAATGGAAACGTTAGAAGACCGCATCAAGGCTTTTTTAAGCCTTAGCTATGGCTCTGGCTCTGGCGATGGCTCTGGCTCTGGCTATGGCGATGGCGATGGCGATGGCTATGGCTATGGCTCTGGCTCTGGCTCTGGCTATGGCGATGGCTATGGCGATGGCTCTGGCTCTGGCTCTGGCTCTGGCTCTGGCTATGGCTCTGGCTCTGGCTCTGGCTCTGGCTATGGCGATGGCTCTGGCGTAAAAGAAA